>JAEEGL011482251.1_pt1 | contig 28975 bp, 20 predicted proteins | sample 9134231 | NCBI WGS metagenome assembly JAEEGL01 (sample SAMN16246548, study PRJNA631951) | gut metagenome | biome: gut microbiome; feature: rumen; material: fiber-attached | host: Bos | place: Iran: Karaj | collected 2018-10 | reverse complement strand
GCGGGTGTCCGGTGGACACCTCTGCCGAAGGCAGAAGCGCCGACCGAGTTGCGGGTCGCCGGTGGCGACCTCTGTGGCATAAGCCACAGAAGCAACGACCGAACCGGGAGGTGAGAACGGCAGGCGAGACCCGCCCTTACCTGATCATATACGCAAAATCCGTAAGTTTCGCTTTTTTAATGCGGCTTCAGCCGCCACCTTAATCATTCATCATTCATCATTAATCGTTAATCAAAGAGCCCGGCAAACTGAAATTTAGCAGTTGATTCTTTATAAATTCTGTGCTATTTTTAAATACGAAAAAACTTATATCCGGGAGGTAGGTATTTTGGAACTGACAAAAGAACAGCAAGCCCTGCTGGACGGCGAAAAAGGGCCCACCATGGCCAAGGTGATGAAAACGCTGGTGCAGTACGGCGAGATCTTCGGCGCCGAAAAAATGGTGCCGGTCACGGGCAAATACGGGCATCTGGTGCTCTCCTTCGGCCTCTCGTTTTTGGGGCCGGTGTTCGATCTGTATCAGAAGCTGATCGACGAAGGCTGCCTCGCGGGGCAGAAATTCACCTGCGACCCGCGCCCCTACGATAAAAAGATCCCGCAGAGCCCGGTGCAGAAGACGGTCGCCAAGGCCGTGTTCGGCAAGCAGGCCCGCTACGAAAAGCAGCTCAGGGAACTGGGCCTTCTGGACGAGGACAGCTACACCTGCACCTGTTACCTGGATGAGATCGGCAACGTGCCCAAAGAGGGCGACGTGCTCTCCTGGGCGGAATCCAGCGCCGTGGTATACGCCAATTCCGTGCTCGGCGCGCGCTGCAACCGCAATTCCGGCATCATCGAGCTGTTCGGCTCCGTGGCCGGTTACGTGCCGTACTTCGGCTTTTTAACGGACGAGGGCAGAAAAGCGGACTGGATCGTGGAGCTGAAAACCTCCTCGCTGCCGGACGCGCAGATCTTAGGCTCCGCCATCGGCATGAAGGTGATGGAAGAGGTCCCTTACGTAAAGGGGCTCGATAAATTCCTCGGCACCGAGATCACGGAGAGCGTAAAAACCTACCTCAAGGATTTCGGCGCGGCCACCGCCTCCAACGGCGCGGTGGGGCTTTACCATATCGAAAACCTCACGCCCGAGGCAAAGGCGCAGGGCGAGGCGCTCATCAAAGAGGGCGCAAGGATCTACGTGGTGGACGACGCGGAATTAAAGCGCGTCAAGGACGGTTACCCCTGCGTGTGGAAGGATCTGAATGCTTCTCCCAAGCTCTGCTTCCTCGGCTGCCCGCACATGACGCTGGAGCAGATGATCGACTGGACGAAAAAGATCGAACGCGGCTTAAAGGAAAACGGCCGTACGCAGGTCACGGTGCCCACGGTGTTCACCGCCTCCACGGGCGTCATCAAGCAGTTCAACCAGACCGTGTACGCTGGGCGGCTTGCCAAAACCGGCGTGGTGGTGAGCTTTATCTGTCCGCTGATGTTCATGGATAACCCCACGTGGCAGAACGAGCCGGTCATCACCAGCTCCAATAAGCTGCGCACCTATACCACCGCCAGATTTTACGATAACGACGAGATCCTAAGCATCATCACAGGGGAGGGCAAATAAGATGAAGGAATTCAAGGGCCGCGTGATCGCCGCGGGCGAAGTGACCGCCGAGGCCGTGGTGACCCGGCAGGGCTTCAATACGCTGGCAAGCATGCAGATGATGTTCATCCAGAGCAAAACCAGGTGTGTGGACCAGAGCAACCCCGATCTGTATAAAAAGATCTTAATGGGCAAGGCCCTCTGCCTGCCCCAGACCATCGGCTCCACCACGGGCGGCATGTTCCTGTATTCCGCCGTCAAATCCGGCAAGGCCCCGGCCTGCCTGCTGTTTTCCAAGGAGATCGATTCGCTTGCCGCCGCCGGCGCGGTGCTGGCGGACGTATGGAGCGAGGACGCCAAAATGCCCACCGTGGATAAGCTCGGCGACGAATTCCTGGAATACGTGCAGGACGGCGACAGGATCACCGTCAAAGCCGACGGCACGGTGATCGTGGAACGGTAAAGCCGGAACAAAAAAGCGCCTGCGGGCGCTTTTTTATTTGGTAAAATTTCAGTTTGTGGGGCCGCCAGATTAATGATTAACGATTAATGATTAACAATTGTGGAAGGGGCGCGGGTGTCCGGTGGACACCTCTGCCGAAGGCAGAAGCGCTGACCGAGCCGGCAGGCGAGACCCGCCCTTACCCGATTATAGACGCTTTGACCACAAGTTTCGCTCTTTTGATGCGGCGTCAGCCGCCACCTTAATCATTAATCTTTAATCATTAATCGTTAATCAAAGAGCCCTACAAATTCCCAATTTATATTATTTTTCTCAGGATTTTCTCAACCGCGTCCGCCATGGAATAGAACCCCAGGTCGTTCGGATGGCACCCGTCCACGGTGCCTTCGTTTTTCGCAAGGGCCATCAGCGCGGGGCCGTCGATCAGGTATATGTTTTCGTCCCCGGCGGCCTTGGCGGCCTCGTAGGTCTCCCGGATGATGGCCAGCCGCTCCGGCTCGTCCCCGCGCAGCGTATATACGGGGCGGCTCATCAGTATGATCGGCAGCGTGGGGTGCTTTGCGCGCACGGCCTCAAACAGCTTCCGGTGTGTTGCCCGCAGATGCTCCGGCGTGGGGGCGTTATGGTCGTAATCGTAAATAAAAACGCGCATGTCCAGCCCGGCGATATAATCCGCCATCGCGTCCTCGCCCTTGGCGCTGCCGGAAAAGCCGAGGTTCAGGTGATCCACGTTAAACCGGCGGCTCAATATGTTCTGGTAGGCGAGCCCGGGGCGCGAAGCGCACCCGCCCTGCGTAATGGAGGAGCCGTAATACACCGCGGGCGGCCCGGGGAGATAGGGCGCGGGCGGCAGCAGCGCGGCCCCGTATTTAAGGCCGATCTTCAGAGCCTTTACGTCCGAATACAGCGGAAAATGGATGGTGATCTCCTTTTTGCCGTCGCCCGGGAGGAAGAGGCGGCTCTCGTAGCCGTGCTTCATATCAAAGGGCGGCACAAAGGTGCCCGCGTACTCGTTATCGGCGTACAGGTCGAAGCCCGCGGAGCCGGTGACGGCGAAATGCGGCATTTTGCCGATATTGTCCATTTCGGCGTGGATGGCCACGTAGGGCGAATCGGTGCAGAAGCGCACTCTGCCCCCGGCGGTGTTCGCGTGGAGGATCAGCACGCCCTCGTTCACGCTCTTTGCAACGCTTTCCGGAATGCGGCGGAAGCGCCCGTTTTCGTAAAAGACGCCGCAGATCTCAAAGGGCGCCTCCTGCGCGCCGATCCAATGCCCGTCCGGCAGATCCACCGAAGACGAGACCTTAAAATTTTTGTCCGCGTCTTCGATCCGGCGCGGCGGTTCGGCCGGGTTCACGTCCTTCTCCGAGATCTCCTCCGCCGAGGGGCGACCCAACGTGCGCAGGCGGGCCAAGACCGGCACGGAAGCATCGTAAACGCGTTCGGCTTCGGCCACGTCCGTTTCGCCGGAAAGCAGCAGCGTGAAGGCGGCAAAGATCAGAAAGATATCCATCCACGCGCCGGCGTTGAAATCAAAGAACGGCAGCGGCGCGCTGATATCCGAAAACAGCAGGCTGAACAGTCCCAGCCCGGTTTTGCCCAGCAGATACAGCCCCGTGAAAACGGTAAAATATTTCGCGTAGGCGTTCGGCGCGCGGCGGGAGGCGACCAGCAGCGCGGCCGGGATCACAAACAGCAGCGCGATAACGGCGATAAAAGCGACCCAACCGCATTTTGCGAGTACGTACAGCAGCTCAAACGGGAATTCAAAGTGGGCAGCGTACAGCGAAAGCGGCAGCGCGCCGTAGGCCGTGTTCATGCTCCTTTCGTCCGCCGCCCCGAAAACACGGGCGTTTCGCATCACCTGATCGGCCAGCGAACGCACGTAACCCGCGCCCAGCGGGTCGCTCTGCCCGCGGGTGAATACGGTGGAAAGCCGCGTGAGGGCGTCGGCGCGTTCAATGACCGCCCAGGTGAATACCGCAATAAACAGCACGCTTACGCCCAGCAGTACGTACCAGGGCGTTTGCAGCCTGCCGCCGCGGGCCAGCGCGATCATAAAGAAAAACCACGTAAAAAAGAGCACGACGAGCGCGGCAAGGCTGCGCGTATAAGAGAGCGCGATCGAGGGCAGCACAAGCAGCATCAGCGTTACGGGCAGGCTCTGCCATTTCCGGCCGCTGCGGTAGGTCCCCGCGGTCCCCGCGAGAAACGCCGTAAGCATCACAAAGCAGGGCACGTAGATCATGAAAGCGTCGATGTAAAGATATCTGTGGTAAAACATCCACCCGTACGGGTGCAGGAGCCCGGGGAGCACGCTCATGAGCAGGCCGAACGCGGCGATGAACGGCGCGAGCTTTATCAGGCGCTTCGTTTTCAGAAGGCGTACGCCCGCAAAGGCAACGGCGGCGCTCAGAATGAAGCCCGCGCCCGCAATGATCCCGGATATGATCCGGGGATCGCCGTAATAAGCCTCCCTGCAAACGGACTCGATATAAAGATGCAGTGCGAAAAACGCGGCTGCAAGCGCCGCGCTTCCCGCAAACAGCACGCGGATGCCGCGTGTTTTCTTTGTATTTGCCAAAGTGTTTTCCATGGAATCAGTTCTCCAGTGTTTCCGCGCATTTTTTGAGTAAGCTTGTGATTTCCAGATGCTGCGGGCAGGCGCCCTCGCACTGGCGGCATTCGATGCAGTCCGAAGCCTTGCCTCTGCCCTCGGTGGCGGCGGCATAGGCGGCCTTGGCGTTCGCGGTCTGCCCGGCGGAAAAATGCCGGTTGGCGGCGGCGAAGATCTCCGGGATCGGGATGCTCATGGGGCAGTTTTCGGTGCAGTAGGCGCACGCCGTGCAGGGGATGGCGGCCGAGCGGCCCATGATCTCCTGCGCCTTGCGGATGATCGCCTGCTCCTCTTCGTTCAGCGGTTTGAAATCCCCCATAAAGGAGAGGTTATCCTTCATCTGCGCCACGTTGCTCATGCCGGAAAGCACCACTTCAACGCCCTCCAGGGACGCGGCGAAGCGGATGGCCCACGAGGCGGGGCTTGCATCGGGCGCGTAGGCGCGCATCAGGGCTTTTACTTCCTCCGGCGGGTCCGCCAGCTTGCCGCCCTTGACCGGCTCCATCACGATGATGGGTTTGTTGTGCTTGCGGGCCACCTCGTAATTGGCGCGGGAGGCCACCTTCGGGTCCTCCCAATCCAGATAGTTGATCTGCAGCTGCACGAACTCCGCCTCCGGGTGTTTCGTGAGGATCTCGTCCAGAAGCGCGGGCGAATCGTGGAAGGAGAAGCCAAAATGCCGGATCCGGCCCTTTTCCTTCTGCTCCTGCACGTAGTCCCACAGGCCGAATTTCTCGTATTTTTCCACGTTGGAGGCCATCAGGCAGTGCAGCAGATAATAATCGAAGTATTCCGCGCCGCTGCGCTTCAGGCTGGTGGTGAGCTGGTATTTGGCGGCCCGCGCCGTGGGGGCGATGCCGGCGTTCAGCTTGCTTGCAAGGGTGTAGCTCTCTCTGGGGTGGCGCTCCGTGAGGGCCTTGCGCGCGGCGGCTTCAGAACCCAGATACACGTAGGCCGTATCAAAATAGGTAAAGCCCGCGTCCAGAAACAGATCCGTCATTTCGGCGGTCTCAACCGCGTCGATCAGCACGGGCTTTTTCGGCAGCCGCATCAGGCCGAAGCCGAGCTTTTTGGTGTTGAATATGTCGTTTGCCATTGTATGATCCGCTTTCTTTTGTTTTCTTCCCGTTTTATTTTATCATGCCTCTGCGCGAAATGCAAGAAGCGGGTTGCAAAACGGGTTCGGGCTTGGTATAATAAGTAAGAAATTTTCAGTAAAAAATTCACTATATAAAGAAACGGTGTCTCTATGGAAAGCTATCATCTTGAAAACGGTCTGCGCCGCGGGGCGCGGTACGATTCTGTTTTTTACGGCGCGTTCTCGGGCAAAAGCGCCACCTTCGATATCCGCGTGCGGTTCGGGCTCAAGAAAAAGATCGACCTCAAAAAATTTCAGAAGGCGGCGGACAAGGCCCTTGCCTGCTATCCCGAGTTCCGCGTGCGTCCCGTGATCAAAGACGGGCGCGTGGTGTACGAAGAGAATACCCGCCCGGTGCGCCTTTATCCCGATAACGGCACGCCGCTGTATTTCGGCACGGAGGGCGAAACCGGCACCAACGGCTATCTGTTTGCCTTTTTGTACGGCGAAAAGCACGTTACGTTCTCGCTGTTCCACGGACTCACGGACGCCCGCGGCATGATCGCCTATATCATCACCGTGATGTGGAACTACGTGTGCGCCGTGTTCCCGCCCGTGCGCCTCGCGGGCTCCAAAATGTTTACGAAGCACGGCGTGCGCATCGATCCTGAGCCCTTCTACGCCATGGGGGAAACGGAGCGGTACGACCCCATCGCGGCCTTTGCGGACGATTCGCCGCCGGTGGAGCTCGTGGACCCGGCCGATATCTACGCGCTGCCGCCGGAGCAGTTCGATCCCGAAGATCTCAGCTGCAGGATCATCAATCTGGAGATCTCCAACGAGGCTTTCCTGAACCGCACCAAAGAGCTGGATACGTCCTTTGCCCCGCTTCTGGCCGCCATAACGGGCGAGGCGATCATGACCGCCTACGACGTGGGCGATAAGGTGGTTTCCGTCAGCATCACGGTGGACCCGCGCAAGCAGCTGGGAACCTTCTCCTTCGGCAATATGGCGTACAACTGCCCGCTGCCCATGAAAAAGGAGGATCTCGCGCTGACCCAGAAGGAGCTCTGCGACCGTCTGCGCGCAGATATGAAGCGCCAGATCACGGAGGAAAACGCCCGCGCCAACTACAAGGTCATCCTCTCGCAGTGCGATACCATCGATTCCATGGGCGATATCATCTCTGTGAATAAGCTCATCACCGAGCAGGGCGCGGCGCACCTTTCCACGGCCGCCACGATCTTTCTCACTTACCCGGGGCGCATCGGCAACAACCCCATCTCCCGCGTGCTGCTGGACGGCGTCACGCCCGGCATGCTGGCCGTGGAGCGCGGCGTGGTGGTGTACGCCCACCGCAACAGCCTGATCATCCAGATCACCCAGAAGAGCGACGACCTGACTTTGGCGGACGCCATGGAGCGCGTGCTCGCCAAATACGGCTTCGCGCCCAAAAAGCAGGATATGGGCCGCGTGACCCAGAACGTGCTGGAGCTGGAATTGCTCAAAAAAGTGTGAGAGTTGTAAGAAAAGCAGCCAGTGGCCGGCCATCAGCCGCTATCCGCTATCTGCTATCCGCTATCCGCTATCCGCTATCCGCTATCCGCTATCTGCTATCACCTATCACCTATCACCTATCACCTATCGCCTATCTGCTATCACCTATCGCCTTTATTCTCAACACTCAAAACTCAACACTCAAAACTTCAAAAAAGAGAGGTGCCCCCATGCTACGCGTATTGGTCTACAACGAATTTCTGCACGAAAAAGACCCCTCCTGCCGCGCAAGCGCGATCTACCCGGAGGGGATCCATGCCGCGATCGCGGCGTTTTTGGAAAAAGAAGAGGATATCACCGTTTCCACGGTCACGCTGGATACCGTTGAAACCGGCATCACCCGCGAGATTTTGCGGAACACGGACGTGATCCTGTGGTGGGGCCATATGGCCCACGGCGCCGTACCGGACGATATTGCCGCCCTGGTACAGGAGGAAGTGCTGAACGGCATGGGCGCGGTGATCCTGCATTCCGGCCACAAATCCAAGCCCTTTATGCGGCTGATGGGCACCTCCTGCTCCCTGATCTGGCGCGAGAGCGACGATCTGGAGCGCATCTGGACCTCTGCGCCCGGGCATCCGATCGCGCAGGGGCTGCCCGCGTATTTCGAGCTGCCGGGGGAGGAGACCTACGGCGAGCCTTTCGGCATCCCCGCGCCGGACGAGACCGTGTTCGTCGGCTGGTTTTCCGGCGGCGAGGTGTTCCGCTCCGGCTGCACCTGGGTGCGCGGCAACGGCAAGGTCTTTTATTTCCAGCCCGGGCACGAGACCTATCCCACCTATAAGGATGAAAACGTGCAGCGGGTGATCCTGAACGCCGTGCGCTGGGCCGCGCCCACCTGCCGCATTACGGACTGTATGGACTGCCCGAACCCGCCGAAAGCACAAAAGGATTAAAGATGAATCATTAAAAATTAAAAATTCGGCTGTCTGCGAACAACGGCTTACGGCGCAGCCGTGAGGTCGATCTCGTTCGAGTTCAGGTCCCAGCCCTTGGCGGTGAAGCGGTCCACGAAATACCACGCGGCGGTGGAATTGTGGTCCCCGAGGTTATCGTAGAGCTGAATGTTGATGGTGCGCGGGTCCTCAAAATCCGCCGTGGCTGCAACGTTTTCGGGCGTATAGCCCTCGGCGGCGGCAATGTGGTTTTTCGCCATTTCGCAAAGCTGCTCGTTAGAATAAAACGTAAAGCCGTTCATCGTCACGTTGCCCATGTAGGACCAGAACTCGGTATGGCCGTCCGCAAAGGTGACCGTGAGTTCATCGGCGGAAGCGGCGGCCAGCGTGGCCTCGCTGACCGCGTCCACGGCGCCCATGTGGAAGGTAAAGCTGTTGCCGCGCACCTCGTAGTTGATGCCTACGCCGGTGCCGTTCTCCTGTGAGATCACGGCGCCCGTGCCGTCCCGGCAGATCTCGTAATAGCTGTCGATCCCGTCGCCGATGGCCCACCATACGCCCGCGCGCAGCTCCGCCTCGTCGGCAACGGGCGGGTTCGTGGTGGTCTCGCCGTCCGTTTCGGAAGCGGTCTCGCTTTCGGTTTCGGCGTCGCTTTCCGGCGCAGTGGTTTCCGGCGCGTCCGGCGCCGTAGTGCCCTGGTCAACGGCCGCGGTGGTCTCGTCCGGTGCGGTGGTTTCGGGCTGCGGGGTCCGGCGGCAGGCGGCAAAGCTGAAAAGCAGCGCCAGCGCTGCAAGCACGGCGGTGATCCGCCAAAGCATTTTTCTTTGTTTCATTCTGAACACGTCACTTTCTGTTTTGATTTTTATATTTTATGTGTAAGGAGCGATCGTTATGAAATATCTGGACGTACGCCACGCGAGAAACGTATACGGCGACGGCGTTCACGACGATACGGCGGCGCTGCAGGACGCGCTGGACAAGATGCGCGCCGGGGGCACCGTTTATTTTCCGGACGGCATCTATCTGATCTCCGCGCCGCTGATCTTTTATTCCAACCAGTGGCTGCGCTTCTCGGATAACGCGGTTCTGCTGCGGTCCGACAAAAGCGAGCTGATCACGCGCTATATGCTGGCCTCGTATTCCGATCCGCACGTGGGCGGCTACAACGGCACGCACGACGTGGTGATCAGCGGCGGCGTGTTCGACGGCAACCGGAATCTTACCGAAAACCTCACGGTGATCAATACGGTGCACTGCAACAATATCGTGATCAAAAACTGCCGTTTCGAGCACGGCGCGCAGTGGCACTATATCGAGCTCAATTCCACCGCGGACGCCTCGGTTTCGGAATGCGTATTCAACGGGCTTTCCTATACCGCGGTACGTGAGAACCTCACGAGCGAGCTGGTGCAGCTGGACGCCGCCGACGAAAACTGTTACGGCCCGGTGTATAACTGCCGCGGCGAGCTGATCGGTTTCAGCCAGGATCTTACGCCCTGCCGCAATATCAGCATCGCCTCGTGCATATTCAAGTGCGCCGGTTCCACGGCCATCGGCCACCACGGCGATCACCCGCACGAAAACATCGATATCGTATGCAACGTGTTCGACGGGCGCTCCGGCGTGGGCGCGCTCAGCCGCGGATATATTTATTTCATGCCGCAGGTGAAAAACGTCAATATCAGCGATAACGCCTTTTTCTCCGACGCAGGGGACGACGAGCCCAACGTCACCTTCGTGGTTTCCAACCCGGATCCCGAAGCGCTCATCACGAAGGGCAACGCGTATTACGGGGCGTTCTCCGATTGACGCGGCGGCGGGTCACCAGCCGCAGATATGGTCCTTCTCCATGGCCCCCACGATCTTTTCCGGGATCGCGGGGTAGGTTTTGCCCAGTTCCTTCAATAATTGCTTTACCCGCTCCCGCTCGCTGGTTTTATCCATCGGGCAGGGGCTTTTGATTACGGGCAGCTGTGTCCGCTGCGCCGCGCGGCCGACCTCCTGTTCGGAGGCGAAGATCATGGGGCGGATCACGGTGATATCCTTGCGCGAGAGGTAGGTGACGGGCTTAAAGCTGCCGATCGTGCCGCCCGAGAGCAGGTTCATCAGAAAGGTTTCGGCGGCGTCGTCCATATGGTGGCCCAGCGCCACCTTGGTTGCTCCCGCCGCTTTGCAGGTATCGTGCAGAATGCCCCGGCGCATACGCGCGCACAGCGAGCAGGGGTTCGTTTCCTTCCGGGTCTCGAATATGATATGGTAAAGCTCCGTGCGGCGGATGATACATTCCGCACCGAACGCCGCGCACAGCGCTTCAATGGCGGAATAATCCGCCGGCTGACCGAAAAAGCAGGGATCCACGCAAACGGCCTTCACCGTATACGGCACGGGATAAAAGCGGCGCATCTCACACAGCGCGTACAGCAGGGCGAGGCTGTCCTTTCCGCCGGAAACGCCCACGGCGACCACGTCCCCGGGGGCGATCATATCGTATTTTTCCATCGCCGCGCGCATGCGGCTCATCAGTTGCTGCATGATTTACTCCATATACTCGGCCGAATGATTTATTCATTCCATATGAATGGAAGAAAGCGTTTCAGCGCGCTCTTCTTCACCGTTGCGCTGATATAAATGCCGTCCTCCCGGAAATCCTCGCTCAGCACGGCGGCGTTTTCGTGCAGCCACGCGGCCAGCGCCGTTTCGCTGTAGGGCAGACGCAGGCGGACGGTCGCCACCGGGTCCGGCAGCAGCTCCGCGATCATGCGGAGCAGTCGGTCCAGCCCCACGCCGTTGGCGGCGGAGATGCGTACGGCGTTTTTCTCCGCGGGCATCAGGTACGCCCCCGGGGCGATATCGCACTTGTTGTATACGGTGATCACGGGCTTATGCTCCGCGCCGAGTTCTTTTAACAGCTCCATGGAGGCGGCGAGCTTCCCGTCGCATTCCGGGTCCGCCGCGTCGCACAGCAGCAGCAGGAGATCCGCGCTCACGGCCTCCTCCAGCGTGGATTTGAAGGCCTCCACCAGCAGATGGGGCAGGCGAGATAAAAAGCCTACGGTATCGATCAGCATGATCGTTCTGCCGTCCGGCAGCTTCAGGGCCCGCGCGGTGGGGTCCAGCGTGGCAAAGAGCTTATCCTCGGCCAGCACGCCCGCGTCCGTCAGGGCGTTGAGCAGCGTGGATTTGCCCGCGTTGGTATATCCCACGATGGCGGCGGAAATATAGCCGTCCTTTTTGCGGCGTTCCCTCTGGCGCACCCGGCGGGCGGCCAGCTCCTTCAGCTGCATTTCCAGCGCGTGCTTGCGGCGGCGGACGTGCCGCCGGTCCGTTTCCAGTTTGCTTTCGCCGGGGCCGCGCGTGCCGATGCCGCCGCCCTGCCGCGAGTAGCCCTCGCCCATGCCCTCCAGATTCGCCAGCATATAGTTATACTGCGCCAGCTCCACCTGCAGCTTGCCCTCCGCGGTTTTCGCCCCGGCGGCGAAGATATCCAGTATCAGCACCGTGCGGTCGATCACGCGGGTCTTCAGCGCTTCCTTCAGAAAGCGCTGCTGGGTGGTGGTGAGCGTGCAGTCGCAAACCACAAGGTCGATCTCCTGGTTATGGCAGAACAGCTCCGCCTCCGCCAGCTTGCCGGAGCCGATATAGCTTGCGGGGTTCACGTTCGGCAGCTTCTGTATGATCACGCCTTCGGTCTGCCCGCCCGCGGTGCGGATCAGGGCCTTGAGCTCCTCCACGGAGGCCTCGTTATCGTATTCGTTTGTATCGACGCTCAGGATCAGTACCCGTTCGGCGCCGTTTTTCGTTTCGTGTGTACTCATGGGTTTATTATAAACCGCCCGCGCGAAAAATGCAATCCCAATTCAAAAAGAGCGGTCCCCCGCAGGGACCGCTCCGTTGTGATCCGGGATACGCTTAATAGACCGTTCCGGCGTAGAGCTTATCGTTGCTGTAGTCGAAGAACACCGTATGTCCGTCCGTGGTGCAGCAGAGGATCGTATAGGGCATATACCGGCCCAGCGGCGCATACACGCCCGTGGCAGCGCCGGGGTCGAGCGCCAGCACGGCCTCCGGGGCGGAATCCTTCGGTACGGTCATGAGCTTGGCAAGGCTCGCTTTGGGCGTACAGCGCTTGTTGAAAAAGATCTCGCCGCCGCTGCTGAACATCAGCACTGCGGTATCTTTCGCGCCCGGGAACACCGTTATGGTAAGTCCGCCGCCGTAGATCCGGGAAACGTCGTATTGCTGCAGAAGCTGGGTAAACGTGCCCGTAAACGAAGCCAGCGCGGAAAGCTGGGCGTCCGTATAGGTTTTGGTTTTCGGCGCGCTTTTGGAGAGATCGTCCAGATCCACGGCGTCCCGCAGCACCAGCCGGGCGTCCGCCGTAGTGACTGTGCCGTCAAAGTCCGCGTCCGCGCGGTAAAAATCGTAGGTGCCGCAGGGGATGTTTTCCAATCCGATGGCGGCGCGCAGCACGGTGCGGGCGTCTCCGGGATCCGCCTTGCCGTTATTGTCCAGATCGCCTCTGGCCTTTGCGGCGTTAAAGTGCAGCGCGGCCGTTTTGAAGATCTCGTCCGTGGCGCCGGGCACGGTGTAGTTATCCCCGCTGCGGTGAATGAAGATGGACCGGAATTCTGCCTCAGCGCCTTCGTAATAGAGATCCTTCAGCGTGCAGTAATAAAACGTGTTCTCCGAAACGGAACGGATGCTTTTGGGCAGCACCAGGCTCTCGAGGGTGCTGTTCTGGAAAAGGCAGTCGGAAAGCATGGTCTGCCCGCCGGAGAGCACGGCGGATTTCAGCGATTTGCACTGGGCAAACGCCCAGCCGTCCACCATGCGCACGCTGCCGGGCAGCGTGACCGCGGTCAGGCCCGTGTTCATAAACGCCTCCCTTCCGATGCCCGAAAGCGCGGCGGGCAAACGGATCTCCGTCAGGTTTTCGCAGTTTTTGAACGCCGCCGAGCCGATCATATGCACGCTCGCGGGCAGCTCGATCCGCGTCAGCGAAACGCAGTCCATAAAGGCGCTGTCGCCGACCACCTGCACGCCGGAGGCCAGCTTTGCCTCTTTCAAGCCGCTGCAGCCCCAGAACCAGTCGTCGATCTTCACCGTGGAGGCAGGCAGCCGGACGCTTTCCAGCGAGGCGTACCCCCAAAAGGCTCCTCTGCCCAAAGAAACAACGCCGTCCTCCACAACAAGGCGTTTGATTTTATCGCCGCATTTCTGCAGCACTGCGTCAAACGCGCCGTCCGGGACCTCGCCGCTGCCGGTCACGGTCAGCGTATCGCCCTTCAGGGTCCAGCTGACGGTATCGCACAGCTTGCCGCTTTGGTCCGCGGCCACGGCGGGAAGCGCCGTCGCGCCGAGCACGAACAGAACGCCGAGCAGAACACATAACAGCTTCTGAAATTTTTTCATGGGTCATCCTCCCTTTTTCCGTTCCGGTAAAACCGGAGCTTCATATATTATAACATATTACCGGGGCAAAGTGTGACAAAAAACCGCAAAAAAATTTATTTTGATAAATATCGAAACAGTTCTTGACATTTCCGTGCTTTGGGTGTATATTTAATTCGATGGCCATAAAAACAAAATCGCAAAGGAGAAATTGACTATGGAAAAATTTTTACAATATCTGGATGAGCGCATCGAAGCCTCCAAGGCGGAGATCGAAGCGCTGGAGGCGGCAGGCCGGCAGGACGACGCCGTATTTGCCAAGGTGCGCCTGAATATTTACGACGTATGCAAAACGGTCACAGGCGTGCATCTGAAACCGACGGGCGGCGGCGTGAACGCGATCAAAAACATGCTGGAGCGCTTCCGTACGCAGTGGGGCGAGGCCCTGCAGAAGGCGCAGGCGCACGGCGACGTTAAAAATATTGCCGTGGAGGAAACGAAGCTGGCTGCGCTGGCGGATGTGATCGCCCGGTTTACGGAGGCGGCGGGCATATGACGCAGGAAGCGGCGCTTAAAATTTTCAAATGCCTGTCGGACGCCTCCCGCCTGCGCATTCTGCAAACGCTCACGCAGGGCGAAACGTATACGGAGCTGCTCTCGCAGCGGCTGGAGCTGACGCCCTCCACCGTATCCTTCCACATGAAAAAGCTGGAGGACGCGGGGCTGGTTTTCAGCCGCAAGGAGCAGTATTACACGGTGTATTCCCTCAACGAAGCGGTGTTCGGCAAAACGGTGGCCGAGCTGGCCGCCGCCGCCCCGGAGCAGATCGGTGAAGAACAGAAGCGCGAAGAGGAATACCGCCAAAGGGTGATCCGGTCCTTTTTTGAGTACGGAAAGCTGAAAGCCATTCCGGTGCAGCGCAAAAAGAAGCTGATCTGCTACGAGGAGATCGCCTCACTGCTGGAAACAGGCCGCGTTTACGAGGAAAAGGAGCTCAACGAGATCATCGGCAGGGTGCACGAGGATTACTGCACGATCCGCCGAGATATGATCAGCGAAGGCATCCTCCGGCGGGAAGGAAACAGGTACGAGAGGATCAAGTAAATTAATAATTAATGATTAACGATTAACGATTATCGACCGGGGGGTCACCGGTGCCTGGTGCCTGTCCGAATACCATCCGCAAAGAAGGAGATCAAAAAAATGTCCGACCGAAACAAGCTGAAACTGATCCCCCTGCCCCGGGACGTGCGTTTTCCGGGCGGGAGCTGCGCCCTGAAAGGGGAGGCCGACGGTATCGTGTTTACGCCCGATCCCACGCTGCCGCCGGAGGGCTACGTGCTGAAGCTCGATAACGGCAGTATTTCCGCGGCCGCGTCCGCCGATGCGGGCTTCTTTTACGCAAAACAGACGCTGCGGCAGCTGCGCGCCGCGTACGGCGACCGCTGCGAAAACCTTGTGATCCGCGATGCGCCGAAGCTGCCTTACCGCGGCTTTCTGGTCGATTGCTGCCGCCACTTTTACGGCGTGGAGGAGCTCAAACGCCTGATCGACGCCGCCGCGCTGTTCAAACTGAACCGGTTCCACTGGCATCTCACGGACGATCAGGGCTGGCGCATTGAGATCAAAAAATATCCGCTGCTCACCTCCGTGGGCGGTTTCCGGAGCGGTTCGCACTTCGGCGGCGTGGACGAGGGAACGGCCCACGGCGGCTTTTTTACACAGGCCGAGATCAAAGAGATCGTGGCCTATTGCGCGGATCGGCATATCGAAGTGTTGCCCGAGATCGAAATGCCCGGGCATTTTACCGCCGCCATCGCCGCCTATCCCTTCCTCGGCTGCACCGGCGAGCCGATGGAGCCTGTGCAGAAGGAGGGAATCTATCCCAACGTGCTGTGCGTGGGCAGCGAAGAAGCCGTCGCCTTTATGAAGGACGTGCTTACGGAGGTTTGCGCGCTGTTTCCCGGGCGGTATATCCATATCGGGGGCGACGAGGCGCCGCGCACCCGCTGGCGCGCCTGCCCGAAATGCACGGAAAAGATGCGGGAGCTGGGCCTTGCGGATTACGACGCGCTGCAGGGGCGCTTTATCAAAGAGATCGCCGCGTTCCTGCGCGAAAAAGGCAAAACCGCCGTTACGTGGAACGAGAGCCTGCAGGGCGGCTGCCTGACGGGCGCGGACGTGACCGTGCAGCGCTGGATGGACCGCAAGCAGCTTTGCCCCGGCTTTGCTGCCACGGGCGGCATGCTGATCGAATCCGATTTTTACCACTATTATTTCGATTATCCCTACGGCATGACGCCGCTGAAAAAGGCGTTCGGCTGGGATCCCTTCCGCGGGGTGGGCGAAGGCGCCGTGACCGGCGTGGAGGGAGCGCTCTGGACGGAGTACGTGCGCACGTTTGAAGACCTGAGCCAAAAGCTGTTCCCGCGGCTGTTCGCCGTGGCCGAACGGGGCTGGTCCGGCCTGCCCCCGCGCCCTTACCGCGATTTCCGCGCAGCCGCCGAAGCGCTGATCCCCCTGCTGGACGATCTGGGGCTGCCCACGCTGCCGCCCTCCGCCTGGGATCCCGGCGCCGGCGCGCGGCTGAAGCAGGTGATCTCCTTTTTCAAGGGCTCGCTGACGCCGGATTTCCTCAAGCAGATGCGGGAAAACAACAAATAAGCAAAGGGCGGCAGAGCCGCCCCCTTTTTTGATTTTCCGGCCTGAGAGTGGGTCAGGTCACGGCGTAATTGCGTTTGAATTCGCGCTCCCACGTTTCCTCGATCCCCCTGCGCCACGTCAGCGCAAGGTCCGTCAGTTCGGCGCAGAGCTCCGGCATCTCCTCAGCCAGATTGCGCGTTTCGCCGGGGTCCGATCCGAGGTCCGCAAGGAATACGGGCGCGCGCGGCGGCTCGCTCTCTTCCAACCGGCCGTTCAGCACCAATTTATAATCGCCCCTGCGCACGGCGGTCTGCTCCTCCATTTCCCAGTAAAGGCAGCGGGGCGGCAGCGCTTCGCCGCGTGTGAGCAGCCCCGAAAGGCTGATCCCATCCAGCGTATAGGCGGCCGGGTCCCCGCCGCAGGCCTCGAGCAGGGTGGGGAAAAGATCCGCGGCGATGCAGGCGTCCCCCACCGTTTGCGGTTTGAGCTTACCGCCCCATTTCAGGATGGCGGGCACGCGGATGCCGCCCTCGAACAGGCTGAACTTATGCCCCGCAAAGCCGCCCGCCGTGCCGCCGTAATACGGGTCCGGCGTGCCGTCCAGCCAGTTGCGGCTCTCGCGCGAGGGGCCGTTGTCGCTCTGGAAATATATGACGGTATCCTCCGTCAGGCCGAGGGATTCCAGCGTATCCGTGATTTCACCCACGCCGTCGTCCACCGCGGCAAGCATGGCCGCCGTCACGCGCCGGTCCCACGGGAGATCCGGGAAGCGGTCCATATATTTCTGCGGCGCGTGCATGGGGTAATGGGGCGCGTTGTACGCCACGTAGAGGAAAAAGGGCTCGTCCTTATGCCTTTGGATGAACTCCACGCTTTTGCGCGTGATGCGCTCGGTCAGGTATTCGCCGTTGGCCCACACCTCGGTACCGTTCTCCCACAGGTCGTGGGTGGGGTTGAAGCCGCCGTCGCACATGCCGTAGTAAAAGATATGCGAGTAATAGTCCAGGCAGCCCGCTAAAAAGCCGCTGAACTCGTCGAACCCGTTGGCGTTGGGGCGGCATTCGGGCTTCAGACCCAAGTGCCACTTGCCGCAGATGCCGGTGGCGTAGCCCTCTTTTTTCAGCGCGGCGGCAAGGGTGGGGACCTGCGGGGTGAGGCCGCTGGCTTTGCGGTGCCCCGCCAAGATCGCCCGCACGCCCGCGTTGCCCGGGTATCTGCCCGTGAGCAGGCCCGCCCGGGAGGGCGAGCAGACCGGGGAGGCGGCGTACATGGAGGTAAAGCGCGCGCCCTGCGCGGCGAGCGCGTCCAGCCGCGGCGTTTTCAGGTCCCGGGCACCCATGCAGCCCAGGTCGCCGTAGCCCTGATCGTCGGTCAGAATAATGATGACGTTCGGTTTTTTCATATTGTTCACATCCGGACGGTTGAAATTAAATTTGGTTTCATATATAATCTTATTATACCCCAAACCGAAACCGTGTCAAGGAAAAAGGATATGAAACACCTGAGTCTGCTCGTAAAGCCCGCCGCGGGGCTGTGCAATATGCGCTGCGGCTACTGCTTTTACCGGGCCGCCGCCGAAACCAGAGAAAACCGCATGATGGACGAAGCCACCGCCGATACGCTGATCCGAAAGATCGCCGCGTACCGGCCGGACGCGCTTTCCGTGGCGTTTCAGGGCGGCGAGCCCACGCTGGCGGGGCTGCCGTTTTTCAGGGCTTTCGTTCAAAAACTGAAAAAGGCCGTATCCTGCCCCGTGCGGTTCTCGCTGCAGACGAACGGCCTGCTGCTGGACGATGCCTGGGCCGTCTTTCTGAAAGAGAACGGCTTTCTCACGGGCGTTTCGCTGGACGGGAACCGGAAAACCAACGACCGCTACCGGCTGGATCAAAACGGCGAAAGCGTGCTGCCCCGGGTGCTGGAGGCGATCAACATCCTGAAAAAGCACGGCGCGGACTTCAATATCCTGTGCGTGATCGACGACGAAAACGCCGAAGAGATCGAACAAACGTGGGCTTATTTCAAAAAACACGGTCTGCGGTATCTGCAGTTCATCCCGCTGGCGGACGCGTACGGCCTGCGGCTCTCGCCGGAAAGCTGGGAGGCGTTTCTGAAGAAGAGCTTCGATCTGTGGTACCGGGAGCTGTGCGCCGGCAATTACGTTTCCGTGCGGCATATCGATAATTACGTGGGGATCCTTCTGGGCCGCCCGCCGGAAAGCTGCGCCATGTGCGGCGTATGCGGCAGCTATTTCGTGGTGGAGGCGAACGGCGATCTGTTTCCCTGCGATTTTTACTGCATGCCGGAATATAAACTCGGCAGCGTGTTCGATGACGCGCCCTTTGCCCCCGGCGAAGCGCAGCGGCGTTTTATTGAAGAATCAAAGATCATACACGAAAGCTGCGGCGGCTGCCGGTATTACCCGCTGTGCCGCGGCGGCTGCAAAACCGACCGCACGGAAGGCTTTACCAAAAACAGATATTGCGCGGCGTACCGCGCGTTCTTCGAATATGCCGCCGGGCGGATGGAGCTGGCGGCGCAGGCCTTTGCCCGCGGAGGTCCGAGCGGCAGATAACGGACGTTATAAGGGCACGCGGAAAAGCACGCATTCGGTTAAAGAAAGGACAAACACGATGTATATCACAGTGAACGGCATACGGATCTGGTACGAAAAGACCGGCGCGGGGAAGCCGCTGGTGATGGCGCACTGCAACAGCATGGATCATAAGATCTTCCGGCGTGCCGCCGGGGTTCTGGGTACGCGGTATACCGTATACCTGCCGGACACGCGCGACCACGGCAAAAGCGAAAAGGTGAAAACGCTGCATTACGGGGATATGGCGGAGGACGCGGCGGGCTTCATCACCGCTCTGGGGCTGGAGCGCCCGGTGTTTTACGGCTTTTCGGACGGCGGCGTTACGGGACTTATCCTGGCGGCGAAATATCCGGAGCTGCTCTCCGCCCTGATCGTGAGCGGCGCGAGCCTGCGGCCGGACAGCACCAAGGACCTGCCGCTGCGCTTTTTCCGCCTCTGGAGCCACGTAGACCGCAGCGACAAGATGCGCATCATGCTGCGGGAGCCGGATATTACGGATGAAATGCTGCAGAGCATCCGCGTGCCCACCTTCGTCACCGCGGGGGAAAAGGACGTGATCAAGCCGGAGCACACCCGGCACATCGCCGAAACGGTGCCCGGCGCGCAGCTGAAAATATTCCCGCGCGCAGGCCATACCGGCTATATCGTAAACAGCACGCAGATCGCGGCGTATATTCTGTCCGTTCTGCCGGAATAAGGCCGTACCCTGAAGAAAAAAGATCCCGATGCCGCAGGGCGTCGGGATCTGTATTTATTGGTTCTTCACGGAAAGTTCCTTATTTATTGGTTTTATCTCCAGTTGAAGGGCCTTTTCATAAAGTCCGCTTCGTCCTTGGGCGGGATGAGCCCGAAGGAGCACACGCGGTGGATCCCGTGCGCGGCGAATGCGTCGTACAGCTCTTCGTCGGCCTTCAGGCGCAGCGGGTTCAGGAAGGAATACTTGCCGATGAACAGGTTGGCTTTATAGTATTCCCAGCTCAGATGCGCGGTCTCGGTGCGGAAGCGCTGTTCCTCCGTGCCTTCGGCCGAAAGCGCCTTTTCCCAGAGCAGATCCAGTTCGATCACGGTGAGCGGCGGATAGAAGCCGGACTGATAGTGCCAGTCAAAATCAAAGGCGTGGGCCGTGGCGCGGATCTGCGCGGTCTGGATATCCAATATCTCTTTGATATAAGGCGCGGCCGCCGCCCCGTAATAGGCGCGCAAAAAGTCGTTCATATGGTATTCCACGTCGCAGTCCACGTCCCACTGCAGCTTGTGCAGCAGGTAGTTGCGCAGCTCGTTGAACGCCGCCTCGTGCCCGTCGCCGCAGTTGTAGATATAGCCGGTGATCCCGAGCCCGTACATGTACCGCATGGTGGACTGCATCGTCTCCAAATTGGAGAAGAACTGCGCCGTGTTCAGAAAATTGATGGTGTAATCGTAGATATAGGTGGTATCCGCGATCTTGACCCAGTTTGCGAAATCCTGTGCTATTTTGGGCTCGTTTTCGTAAAACAGGTTTTTGAAATTCTCATTGCCGTCCACCGCGCCGCATTCGGTCAGCGGATGGCTGCGGCAGGCCTTGTGCAGGCCGCACAGCACGGGGGCTACGTTATCGCGGCACCGCAGCGTCAGGTCCGCGGGCGGCGCGTCGGTCTCGTTGTAGGCATAAAACGTAAAGGTGAAATCCGGAAACTCGTCCTTCAGCGCGTCCGCCAGCGCGTTGGTAAACAGAATGGTGGGCGCCGAGACCGCGCCGTAGGCCTCGTACAGCGCCTCGCACCGTTCGCAGCGGCAGTAATTCGTGTTGTCCTTCTGTCCCACGTGCAGGTATTTCGCGTTTCTGGGGCAGGCGAGAATCGCCGCCCGCGCGTTATCCGCGGCCACCGCGAGCACCGCGGGGTTGGATAAGCATACGTGGTCCGTGGTGCGGTTCCCGTCCTCGCCCAGCGCGAAATACTCAGGGTGATCGGCAAAGAGCGCATCCGGCACCAGCCGGTCCAGCGTAACGTCCCACAGCACGAAGGTCATCGCGCCGCCGTAATCCTCCATATCGTACCAGAAGGAGACGTTCATTTTCGTCCGGGCGCGGTAGGCGTCGTTCGTACCGGCGGGGTCGTTCCTCCGCACGGAAAAGGAGGGCCTTACGGTCCTGTCCAGTTCCGCGTCCACGCGCACGGCGTTCTGCTCCGGCACGACCTCCAGCGCGGGCGTAAACCAGCGCACGCCAAGATATTCCTCCAGAAACGTGTATACGCCGTACAGCGTGCCGCGGCTGTCCCCGCCCGCGATCAGAAGATCCGCGCCGTCCGCATACAGCCAAAAGCCCTCCGCGCCGATGGCTTCGGGATCGTAACCGCCGGCCGCTTTCGCGCGTTCGGTGGCTCCCAGATAAACGCCGGTCGCGCCTTCGGGCAGCCGGGTTTCGTCCGCCAGCGGCAGCCGCACGCCGGAGATCTTTTCAAAATACGCAATGAATTCCTCCGCGGCGGTGCGCACGCACGCGTCCGCGCCCTCCGGCAGCACCACCGTATAGTCGCTGTGCCCGTCCTGCGCCAGAACGAGCGCTTCCCCGGAAACCGCCGGGGGCGTATACGGATTGCCGCCGTAGTGCACGCTCCGGTCCACCGGAACCAGTCCTAAACTGAAAACGATCACCTGCAGCAGCGCGATCACAGCCTTAAAAAACGCCGGCACGCAAAATCCCTCCCCCTGTGTTTTTCACCATCCATTATAACCCATCGCCGCGAAAAAAGCAACGCGCAAAATCGGCTCCGGGCTTTTTCGGGCGGCAAGCCTCTTTCCCGCGCGCCGCCGCGCCGTTTGCAGTCCCATAAAACGTACTGTAAAATTTGCTTTTTTGAAAAACGTATGGTATAATACGGTATGAAATACGGACGCGGCGGTTCGCCCGCGTCTTTCAGAGGAGGATACGTATGCGTGATTGGGATACCGTAAGCGGGATGATCCGGGATCTGCTGGCGATGCTGGACCCGTCCGAAGCGCCGGAGGTGTACGATTACCTCGGCAGCTGCGTGTGCGGCGAAGCGGAGCCGGACGCTGCGGCGATGGATATCGTTTACGACCTGCGGGGGATGGAGCCCCTGCCGCAGCTGGTATGGGATTTCATCTTCGAGCTGCTGGAGAAGGAGGTCGGCGCCGGGAACACGGACGCGATGAACGAACTCGGCATGATGTACCACGACGGGATCGGCTGCGAAGTGAATTTTGAAAAGGCTGTCGCCCTGTTTCATATGGCGGCCGAAAAAGGCGACCGGCAGGCGCAGGAAAACCTCGGTTACTGCTATTACTACGGCAGAAACATGCCCGTGGACTACGAAAAGGCCTTTCATTATTTCGCCCTCGGCGCCTTCGACGGCCGCCCGGTATCGCTGTATAAGATCGGCGATATGTATATGAACGGCTATTACGTGCAAAAGAACGAAACAGAGGCGTTTCTGATCTACGAGCGCTGCCTGCACACCATGACGGACGAAGCGGCGCTCTACGCTGCCGGGCCGGTGTATCTGCGGCTGGGCAACGCGTTCCTGAAGGGGACGGGCACGGCGGCGAACGCGCAGACCGCGCTGATCTGCTTCCAGAAGGCGGAGGCCTATCTTTACGATATGGTGATGAAAGGCGATTTTCAGTATAAAAAAAGCCTGTATTCCGCCATTGAAGGCCAGCGGCAGGCGAGGGAAGCCCTGCTGTGCAGGCTCCCGGAAAAAGAATGGACATTTGACGACTGAGGAAAGGAGGAGAAAACGATGGCATGGGACGACGGTGACGATTTCTTCGACGGGCTGTTTGATATCAACGGCGACGGAGTGACGGACGAGGAGGAAAGGGCGCTCGGTTTTTTCATCCTCAACGAAATGAGCCGCGACGACGATAACGGCGGCGATTCCGGCGATAACGATTAGTTCTTCCCGGCAGATCCTGCTTTCCCGCGGATCTGCCCCTTTTTTGTTTGTTTCGGGATATCCCCGTTGCGCGGGATCCCGTTTTTTTCATGTTTCCGGCGCGAAAACGCCCTACGCCGCGCAGGATGCCCAACAGATTTCCGATAAATTGTGCAAAATATATCTATTTTATATAATTGAAAAGTATTTTTTTATATGGTATAAAATATATATGCTTTTATACCGTCGGCGTCGCCGCGGGATCAAAGCGATATCAACAGGTTTCAAACGTCGGTTTTCCCGAAACACAGGAGGTCACTTATGAACGCTTACAACACGAACCGATCCGCTTCCCGCGCAGGAAACGCAAAGCGCCTGCTTTCGCTGCTGCTGTGCCTTCTGATGCTGTTCACGATGAACGGCGGCGCAGCCGGGGCGCTCTCCGCGGCCGAATTTACGGATGCGGCGCAGATCGCGTCCGTACCGCAGGACGCCGGAACGGAGGCACTCGTTGAAACCGAGGCTCCCGCAGAAACGGAAGTCCCCGCAGAGACGGAAATCCCCGCCGAAGCGGAAGTTCCTGCAGAGACGGAAATTCCTGTCGAAGCGGAAGTCCCCGCCGAAACGCCCGAGGCGGATCCCGGCGACGCGTCTGCAGACGACGTCCCCACGCGCGAGGGGACCCGCTCTGCCGAGAGCTACGTGGGCGGCATGCTTACCCTGGTCGGTTCGCAGGGGTATGATCTGCCCACGGCGGACTGCAAATACGACCTGATCAACGATACCACCGGCTTTATCACGCTCGCGTACGACCCGGACGCCAACGCGGGCACCGAGAACACGGTGCTTGCACTGAGCCTGCCCTCCTACGGCATGCAGTTTGTGGAAAGCTCGCTGCCCACCGCGGGCCAGAGCAATATCGCCGCGCGCACCGTGGTGGATAATACGCTCTACATCCTGCTGGAGGACGGCATGACCGCAACGCTGGTCACACAGGTCGGTTTCACCAAGCGCAGCCTGACGCAGGCACAGGCGGAGCAATGGATGGACGAAGGCAGCCTGCCCGCCACGCGTTTTTCCGCGGTGGAATACCGCCTCGTGGACGACGGCGTTTATACCGAGGTGTTCGAAAACGGCTCCACGGCCTACGCCGAGACGCACAGCGTATGGATGACGCCGAACGATTACAACGGCGATTACGAATTCACCGTTGCCGGGAACAATACCTTCAAGTTCAGCGTGGCCGCTTCCACGGCCGCGAACACGGCAAGATCGTTCAATATCGTATATAACACCGGCGCCAACGCGAACGAAGCGATCATTTCCGGTTTTAACAACGGTGCGATCATCTGGAATTTCCCCGGTTTTCAGACAGCTGAAAACACGCTGGTGGAGATCGAATCGATCAAGTTGTACATGCCCGATATCCGCCTGAAGCTGAACAGCCTGCAGGCGCCCAACACCGTGTTCCATTCGAACAGCATCACCGAGACGAACGCCGATTATATGACCTCCGGCTGGACCATCGGGCCGCGGCAGGAGGAAGAGATCGACGGGAAGACCTGGGCCTATTACATGATCACGCCGAATACGCGGTATTTCAACGCCGTTACGGCAAACGGAATGAAGGCCTATCTCGGCTTCGCCCCCGCCTTCGCGCTGGTGGACACAAGCGATCTGCTCCCCTCGAACAGCTGCGAGGAAACCGGCGAGAACAAATATACGGATTATCAGGCGCCGGATACCGTGGTCACCTACCGCGTGGCGGGCGATCCTTCATCCCGCACGCTGACGCACGCGGGCCCGATGATCCGCTGCACCTCGCACCAGAAATTCTATTCCATCAAATACAACGCGTATCCCGTAGCCCGTTTCGACGACAACCGCGCGTCGGATAAAGGCCTGAGCAACGTGGTGATCGGCGCTACCCATTCAAGCGTTTTCACGTACACCGAAAACTCATGGTATCTGCAGGACCGCGGCAGTTCCACCGCCGTTACCACCGAACGTACCCCGGGCCTTGACGGCAAGATCGTGCAGACCTATACGTTCAACGACGCTGCGATCCGCCCGTCCAAAATCACGCTGCTTTCAAGATGCGTCGGCGGATCCATGAAATCGAATATCGTGCTCGGCTCGTTCGTTTACACCACCGAGGACGGCGCAACGCACGCACTCGACGAAACGCAGGTGAACGCGATCACGGCCGCGATCCAGAACGGTGTGGAAGCATCGTATGAGTATACGTTCCCCACCGATATCGTGAACGACGATAACCGTTTGACGAGCGTCGTGATCACGTGGAGCAAGCTGTACGTCAACCGGTATCCCGTTGGCCTGCATGCGGGCAGCGGCTACTATAACGGGACGTCCGGCTCCGGCGCAAACCTCCTGCATACGCTCAACGACTCGTCCTCGAGCAACAAGTCCACGAACATGTGCGTATCGTTCAAGTATACGGTAGCGGAGTATCACGACGACGCCGAAACGCAGCCTTGTGCGGAAGGCGACGCGGCGTACGTGAACTATACGATCCAGGGCTATACGGCGGACGACCCCGACAACGTGCGGTATACCGCTTCAAAGGATCTTTACTTCCGCCTGATCGAGCAGCCCTGCCCGCTGATGTATACCACCACGACGCAGGCGCCTTACGTTCAGACGACCTATATCTATGCGCTTGACGCCGAGGTCTCCTCCGACGCGCAGCCCTGGCCGCTGATCAACATAGGTTCCGTCGGCTTTACCATCAGCGGTTACGGCCAGCGCAAGGACGATATTCCGAATCCCCGGTTCGTTATGAGCGCCGGCATGCAGGTCCTTTCAAGATTGACCGGCATCTTCAGCCTGGCGCCGAAGGCGAGCGGCTGGACCTTCGATTATACGGTCAAGAACCCGGATACCGGCGACGTGCTCGAGCTCCATTACACGGTGCCGGAGCTCACCGCCAACACAACGGTCAAGCTCCCGGTGGGCGACAGCTATATCATGCAGAGCGGCTACTATCTTACGAGCCTGTCCATGCATTACGACGGCGTTCTGTCGCTGCCGCACGACAGCCCCGATGACACCAAAACGCAGATCCCGATCATCAACGGCATCTATTTCTGTCCGCTTCGCTGCTACCCGTTCAACGGCGAGCCCACAACGTTCAACCAGTATCAGTGCTATCAGATCCGTCCCGTCCTCTATATCGATGATTGCACCTGCCAGAACCACGTGCACACGTCGGGTGAGCAGCTTGCAAGCAATACGAAAGGCCCGGCGGCTTACGTGTTCTCCAACCGTACCTGCACGCTGTCCAGACTGACGCCCTCAAGAGCGCTCAGCGCGACTACGATCCCACAGGGGTCGCCCGTCACCATCACGATCACGCCCAAGATCTATCTCCCGGCGGGCGTCAACAACCCCCCTGCCTACAGCTACAGAGGTTACTGGCGCGAGACCTCCACCAGCGCATCCCGGCGCAACGGGCAGACCGGCGGCAGCTATCCCGTCGTTTACCCGTGGGGCGTGGACGATACGGTATTCATCGAGCTGAACGATCTGAACAATTTCACGCTCGATTACGCCAACAGTAAGATCTACGGCGTCAAGCTGACCGACAGCCGCGTTACGAAACAGATCGTTACGGTCACCGATCCCGGAACCGGTCTGGACCGCGTCTTTTTGAAGATCGTTCTTCCGTATACGGTAGGGATCGGCACGAATGCCAGGACAAACCCCGGCTCCATCGCCCGGGACAGCGGCGGCTTGTTCATCCGATATACCAACCACATGGGCAATCAGGCGCTGGTAACGACCGATATCGCGCTCAGGTTCATCGCGCTGCCCGGCGCGGAAGAGGGCGTGCATTACCCCGTGGGCGAGGTCTACTACGATTATTCCGATCTGCTGTGGATGTACGATGCGCCGAATGCAACGGTGAACAACGATAACGCGGTAACGAACTTTGAGATCTCCGGTATCCACGATACGCTCGGCCTTGCCTCTTACCAGACGGCAAGCGAAAACAACCTGATGCGCGACCGGCTCGGCGAGGGCGGCAACCTTGCCGCCGCCGTTACGGTCACCAAAACGGGCAACGTGGGCAACACGGTCGTTCCCGGCGTAAACATCACCGGCACCCTGAATGATTACGATCTTGCCAATTACAACAAGAACTTTACCAGTGAAAACCGCGAAAACCTGATGGAGCGCAGCGTGATCATGGGCGCGTTCCAGAGCGGCGTATATGATTTCAACGCCTACCAGACGCTCCCGCGCGACGGCAAATCCTTGACCTATACCGACGCGGGCCACGTTGAGCACACGGTGACCAGCGACCTCACCGTCATGCTGTCCGGCCCGCTGGGAACGCCCGCTACCACAACGGAAGGCGTAACGGGTCTTGCCGTTTCCTACACCACCGACCCGGACCCGGGAGAGGACGCCGTATACGTTGACGCTTCGGAGGTCACCGACTGGCGCGCCGTAACGGGGACCAGGATCCATGCGGACTATATGCCGCCCGAGACCCTGATCGTGTATATGTTCGGGTTGTACGCGGACCAGAAATCCGAGCTCGGCACCCTGACCGGCTATTCCTCCGGCTTCTATACGGCGAAGGTGGGCAGCCCGGAGGCCGAGGTCGCGTACGGTGATATCAACCTTGAAGCGTGGAACTATACAGACATCACGCTCAAGGGCGGCAACGTGTTCTGGGATATGTATAACGAAAACGGCTCCCGCGATGCTTCCGGCACGGCCATCGCCGGGTATGAATCTCTGATCGCGGGGCTGCCCGTCACGCTCTACGCACCGGACGGCGTCACCGTGCTCGATCAGACCGTCACCGCCGCTTCATCAAGCGCGTTTGCGCTGAACACCTATCTTTCCGATCCCGGACAGATCATCGAGATCGGTCTGCCGGACGGCGACGGGGCTACGGTGAAGCTCACGAAGACCTCCGCGAACGCGATGGGCGTCAGCGCCACCGACAACGACTTCAGCAGAGATGAAAGCGTCAATCCCGCAGGTCAGGCGATCCGGCTCACGCTTCCTGCCCTGACGGACGCGGGGCTCGGCAATATTTCCGCCGGTTTCATAAAGCTGCCGGAACTCACCGCGCCGGACGTGACGCTTTGCGAGGGGCTGACCGTGGATACCGCCGCCGTGCTGACCGAATACTTCCGCGGCACGCTGCCCGCCGGTGCATATAACCTTACGTTCTCGAACGCCGCAGATCCTTCCGTCGCCACAGTCGGCGAAGGCACGGCGGTACTGAAGAACGCCGACAGCGGCGCGGTACAGAACGTCAGCGGCGCGCTGGCCAATTCCGACGTCGGCGACGTGACGGGCGTACGCGAAGGCGAGACCACCGCAACGGTCTCCGTCAAGAACGTTTTGGGCGACGAGGTCACCGTAAGCTATGTCATCCGCGTGACCGGCCACAACTGGGAATTCACCGGCTTTACGTGGACGGGCAATGATGAGGACGGCTACACCGCCGCCGTGGCCAATTACGTATGCAATAACGGTGAGCCGCACTACGCTACCGCCCCCGCGAGCGTATCCCACACGCACACCGACCCGACCTGCGAAACGGCCGGCAGCGACGTGTATACCGCATATATTTCCGCCGAAGACAGCCTTGACGGTGCGGAACATACCGAAATCAAGACCGTCCCGATCGATCCCATCGGCCATAACTGGGAGTTCACCGGCTTTACGTGGACGGGCAGCGATGAGGACGGCTATACCGCCGCCGTGGCGAACTACAGGTGCGAGAACGGCGAGACCCACTACGCGACCGTGGATGCCGAGCTGACCTTCGTGCGCACCGAGCCCACCTGCGAAACGCCCGGCAGCATCGTATATACCGCTTACGTTTCCGCTGCGGACAGCCTTGACGAAGCCGAGCACAGCGAAGAAAAGACCGTGGTGCTGCGCGCCACCGGCCACAACTGGGAATTCACCGGCTTTGCGTGGACGGGCAACGACGAGGACGGCTACACCGCCGCCATCGCCAACTACGTATGCAATAACGGTGAGCCGCACTACGCCACCGCGCCCGCAACCGTATCCCACACGCACACCGACCCGACCTGCGAAACGGCCGGCAGGGACGTATACACCGCATATATCTCCGCCGAAGACAGCCTTGACGGTGAAGAACACACTGAAGTCAAGACCGTCCCGATCGATCCCATCGGCCATAACTGGGAGTTCACCGGCTTTACGTGGACGGGCAGCGATGAGGACGGCTATACCGCCGCCGTGGCGAACTACAAGTGCG
>JAEEGL010541636.1_pt1 | contig 28975 bp, 31 predicted proteins | sample 9134231 | NCBI WGS metagenome assembly JAEEGL01 (sample SAMN16246548, study PRJNA631951) | gut metagenome | biome: gut microbiome; feature: rumen; material: fiber-attached | host: Bos | place: Iran: Karaj | collected 2018-10 | reverse complement strand
TGTTCCCCCGGTGTGTAAGGAACAACTCTTCTTAAATTATCTCGCCAGTTTCCCATTTCTGCTCCCTTTCACTATTTAAGCAATTCTTTGTAAACTTCCTCAAACTTAGCCAAAGAATTGTTTATACTTTCATAAGATGTGCAATATGAAATTCTTACATATCCCGGACAAGCGAATGCGCTTCCGCCCACAAGCATAATGTTTTTCTCTTTGCACTTTTCAACAAACTCATTTTCATCCTCTATCGGTGCTTTTACAAACATATAAAAAGCCCCTTGAGGTTTAACACATTCATAGCCTATTTTGGTAAGCCCTTCAAACAAAGCCTTTCTGTTTTTATCGTAAACATTTATATCGACTTTTACATCCAAACACTTTGCAACTACCTTTTGAATAAGAGAAGGCGCATTAACAAAGCCCAGAGTTCTTACAGCAATGGCACATGCATTAAATAATTCTTCCGCATCTTCAATTTTATCAGATACAAGAATATATCCTATTCTTTCTCCGGGAATAGAAAGAGTTTTGCTCCATGAATAAGCAATAATTGAATTGTCGATAACATTTGGGATAAAAGGAACTTCTATTCCATCATAAGCAAGCTCCCTATATGGCTCATCGGAAACAACCAAAATCGTTGTGTCAAATTCTTTGCCTTTTTCTTCCAGGAGATTGCCGAGTTTTTTTAACGTATCCTCAGAATAAATTGTACCCGAAGGATTATTGGGAGAATTAATGATAACAGCTCTGGTCTTTGCTGTTATTTTTCTCTCCAAATCCTCAAAATTAATCGAAAAATCTTTTAAATCCGGCTCAACCTGTACGATTATTCCGCCGTTGTTTTTAACGTAGTTGTTATATTCAAAGAAATATGGTCTGATAACAATCACTTCATCACCCGGATTCAGTATTGCTTTAAAAATAACGCTTAAAGCACCACCTGCGCCCACTGTCATAACCACGTTGTTTTCCCCGAAATTTGAACCATATTTTTTATTAATGGATTCCGCTATTTTTCTTCTTACATCGGGATATCCTGCATTGCTCATATAGCCATGAAGTTCAAGCTCGTTTTCTTCTTCAAGCACCTCAAGAATCGCTTCCTTGACCCTTTTGGGAACTGCAACGCTGGGGTTGCCTATACTAAAGTCAAACACGTTTTCCGAACCATATATTGCGGCTCTTTTTTTGCCTTCTTCAAACATTTGTCTTATTGCCGAATTTGCGGCAACATTTTTTTTCATTTCTTCAGATACTACGCTCATTTTTCCCTCTTTTACTGTTCGTTTGTCATAGCAAGCTTTGCAGCCTGATCGGCAGCTATACAGCTGTCAATAATTTCGTACAAATCTCCGTCCATTATATTTTCAAGTCTGTGTGATGTAAGTTTAATACGATGATCTGTTACTCGTCCCTGTGGAAAATTGTAAGTTCTGATTTTCTCAGATCTATCACCCGTACCTATCTGACTCTTTCTTTCAGCAGCTTCGGCACTTTGTTTTTTCGCAAGCTCAAGGTCGTAAAGTCGCGCACGAAGTACTTTAAGTGCTTTGTCTTTATTTTTAAGCTGAGACTTTTCATCCTGACAGGAAATAACTATTCCCGTAGGAATATGCGTCAATCTTACAGCCGAATCGGTTGTATTTACGCACTGACCACCATTTCCGGAAGCTCTGAATACATCAAACTTGCAATCATTCATATCGATTTCGATATCCACATCTTCCGCTTCCGGCATAATAGCAACCGTTGCAGTGGACGTATGAATACGACCGCCGGATTCGGTAACAGGTATACGTTGTACTCTGTGTACTCCGCTTTCGTATTTAAGCTTTGAGTATGCACCCTGACCGTTTATCATAAACACAACTTCTTTAAAGCCGCCAAGTCCGTTTTCGTTTAATGAAATCATCTCTGTTTTCCAACGATTTCTCTCGGCAAAACGGCAATACATTCTGTATAACTCAGCTGCAAAAAGCGCAGCTTCGTCTCCGCCGGCTCCGCCACGAATCTCCACAACAACGTTTTTGTCATCGTTTTCGTCCTTAGGAAGAAGAAGAATTTTCAACTCTTCTTCCAATCTATCTATTTCGGCTTTCGCTTCATTAAGTTCTTCTTTTGCAAGCTCTCTTAAATCCTCATCCGATTCATTATCAAGAATTTCAAGACTATCCGTTACAGTTTGCTTGGCATTCTTATAAGCCTTGTAAGCTTCCACAATCGGTGTCAAATCGCTTTGCTCTTTCATTAACTTTTTAAACTTATTCTGATCGTTTGTTACCGACGGATCGTTTAATTCTTTTAAAATTTCCTCGTATCTTACCAGAATATCATCCAATTTATCAAACATTTCAATTCCTCCAAATAAAACTTCAAATGTTTTCATATCTTGCAAGGGCAACTCTGTCCAAGCCCGCAAGGTCTTTCAAAATCTCGCTTTCTGTATAACCGTTATCTTTAAATATTTTTTTAAGAGCTTCCCCTTGATTATATCCTATCTCAAAAATCAAGTAAAAAGGGCGTTTATTATTTGTCGCTTCTTTAGCTATTATTCTGTAAAAATCCAAGCCGTCCTCACCGCCGTCCAATGCGGACATCGGCTCATGGTCCCTTACTTCCGGCATCAATGTTGCAATTACATTTTTTTCAATATAGGGCGGATTTGACACAATAAAGTCGAAATCCATTTCTTCCGAAGAAATAGCTTCAAAAAGATTTCCTTCTTTAAATACAATATTTGCTCCATTATCCTTGGCATTCTTTTTTGCAACTTCCAAGGCTTTTGAAGAAAAATCCGAAGCAACAAATTCCAAATCTGTTTTAGCAATTGATTCTTCCAGCATTTTATAAAGGCTTATTGCTATACATCCGGAACCCGTACACATATCAAGCAGGCGCAATTTCTGCGGCTTTTCTGCCTTTATATATTCATTAATCAATTCAAAGGCCTTTTCCACCAATACTTCCGTATCTTGTCTCGGAATAAGGACATGCTCGTTTACAAAGAATTTGTAATCCATAAACCAAGCTTCGTTTGTCAACTGTTGCAGCGGTATATGATTAGCTCTCTTTTCAACAAGCTCGAAATAATCCTTAAGCAAATCTTCATCTGCATCTTCCTCGCCGTGAACAAGCAAAAAACTTCTATTCTTATTAAAGACAAACTCACAAAGAAGTCGCGCATCATTTTTATAATCCGCAACCTCCCTTGTTTCAAGTATATTTATCGCCTTTTGGATGGCTTCATTGTATGTCATTCTATCCTTCATTTTCAGCAACTTGCGACTCTATTGCACAATCTTTTGCTTCAGCTCCTGCCAAAAACTTTCTCCAATCAAACACAGCTTCTACCGATTTAATTGCAACTTCAACCATCTTGTCTTCCGGCTCTTTTGTTGTAAGCGCTTGCATTAGCAGACCAGGTTTGCTGACAATGCGTACAAGCAAACTGTTACTTCTTCCGGCCCATCTGATTATTTCGTAAGAAATACCCGCAATAACCGGAATAAGAATTACTCTTATAAGAATCTTTAATCCAAAAGAATCCACTCTGATAAAAATATAAAGAATAATACTTATGAACAATACCAAGAATATAAAACTTGTTCCGCATCTTTTATGCACTTTCGAGCTCTTCATTACATTATCAACAGTGAGGTTCATACCGTTTTCAATGCAATTAATGCATTTATGTTCCGCACCGTGATACATAAAAGTTCTTTGAATATCTTTCATCCTGGAAATAAGGAAAATATATCCAACAAAAATACCTATGCGGATCAGGCCTTCAACAACCGCCAAAAATGTTGTTGATACTATGTTTAAATGTTTGTCAATCAAGCTTGAAAGAAAGAAAGGCAAAAGCATAAACAAAGCAATGGCAATAACAAGAGAAAAAAGGATCGTAAGCCCCATCATAACGGCTTCTCCTTTTTCTTTAAATGCCTTGTCGGCAAGGTCATCCGCAAGTTTATTTTCTTCTACGTCATCTTCCACAAAAGATGCCGATATGGTCAAAGAAGACAAGCCCAATACCAAAGAATCTATAAAATTGAAGATTCCGCGAATAAAAGGAAGCTGAAAAAACTTACATTTCTCGGTTATTCCCTTATAGCTTTTGGTTTGAACTTCTATATCATTGTTAGGTTTTCTCACAGCCACAGCATAAGTATCGCGATTTTTCATCATGACACCTTCCAACACTGCCTGTCCTCCGATTCCCGATGGTTTCATAATATGTCCTCATTCAATAACAAGTTAAAAAGTCTCCGAAGCAGTATCATCAAGAACACTACTATTATTATAAAAATAGCCGATCTGTAAAAACAGGCCGGCCTAAAGGATTAATCCTTATTAAAATCTTATTTATCCATTCCGTATTTTTTGTTGAATTTTTCAATACGGCCACGAGCTGCAGCTGCTCTCTGCTGTCCTGTATAGAATGGATGGCATTTTGAACAAACTTCTACGTGGATTTCTTCTTTTGTTGAACCTGTTACAAATTCATTACCGCAGTTGCATGTAACTTTTGCTTGGTAATATGTAGGATGTACTCCTTCTCTCATCGTTTTCACCTCTTTTTTCAAGTTTAGATATGAAAATTGAAACAAATCAATGTTTATTACTTTTTTCAATAGCTTTGTTATTATAGCATAGTGATTTTTCTATTGCAAGCACTTTTTTTATAAGTGAATTTTCTTAACATACTCAATAAATTCCTTATTGTTTTTTGTTCTTACAAATAAATCCAATATTTTTTCAACGGATTCATCAGGTCGCAAACCATTGGTTGCTTTTCTGACAATATCTACCGCTTCCTGTTCGTCCGGATCCAAAAGAAGGTCTTCTCTTCTTGTTCCCGATTTTACTATATCAATGGCAGGGAATATACGTTTTTCGGACAGTTTACGATCCAAAACCAGCTCCATATTACCGGTACCCTTAAATTCTTCGTAAACAACATCATCCATTTTACTTCCCGTATCAACAAGTGCGGTTGCAAGCACGGTAAGACTTCCGCCTTCTCTCATATTTCTTGCGGCACCGAAAAATCTTTTCGGCATATGAAGAGCCGCAGGATCGAGACCACCGGACAAAGTTCTTCCCGATGGAGGAACCGTAAGGTTATAAGCCCTTGCAAGTCTTGTAATACTATCCAGCAATATTGTGACATCTTTTCCGTGTTCCACAAGTCTTTTTGCGCGTTCTATAACCATTTCCGAAACACGTTTATGATTTTCAGGCAATTCGTCAAAGGTCGAATAAATAACTTCCACATTGTCGCCCTCAATTGCTTCTTTTATATCAGTTACTTCTTCAGGTCTTTCATCAATAAGAAGTATTATTATATGCATGTCTTTGCAATTTTGTAATATCGAATTTGCCACACCTTTAAGCAATGTTGTTTTGCCGGCTTTAGGCGGAGAAACAATCATTCCTCTTTGGCCCTTGCCGATTGGTGATATTAAATCGAATATACGCATAGCGCGATTTTCCCTGCTTGTCTCCAATCTGATTCTCTCATTCGGGAATATCGGTGTAAGGTCTTCGAATTTAATTCTTTTTGTTGCTTCAGCCGTTGAATAACCGTTTATAGACTCGAGGTATAAAAGAGCCGCAAATTTTTCATTTTGAGTTTTTACTCTGATTTTACCGCGAAGAATGTCACCTGTTCTTAAATTAAACTTTCTGATTTGCGACGGAGAAACGTAAACATCGTTGTCACCCGGCAAAAAGTTTTCACAACGAATAAAGCCATATCCGTCTGTCATAACCTCAAGAATTCCGTTGGCAACTTTTCCGCTGTCAAGCTCCATCAATTTTTCGTAGTCTTCTTCTTCCTCTTCTTCCTCAGCCTTAACTTCAGGAGACTTCGATTTCTTTTCTCGTGCTTTCAGAGCAGCCTGCTGTTCTTTTATTTGACGTTCTTCCTCTTTTTTGTTGGCCGCTTCGATAATTCTTTCTATAAGTTCATCTTTTTTTAGTCCCGATATTCCCTTAAGACCTTGCGCCTTGGCAATTTCCTTAAGCTCCGATACCGGCAACGAATTAAGTTTTTCTCTCAAATTATAACCCTCACTTTTCCTATAATTTATAATATACTCTGTGGATTGTTAAATGATTTTGACAATTAATTTGTGACGCCTTAAGGCTGTATGCTTTAAGATTACTTTATTATACATTATTATAAAATAAAATGGTAGTATTTTTTTTTGAATTATGATACCCTTTTATCAACTAATTATTGATGAATTTGTTTAATGAAAAAGGGGAACTGATATGGCCGTTGACTCATCAACTCTATACAAACTTATGGCTTTGTTTATGCTGAACAAGGTTAATCATCCACTAACCAACAATCAGCTTTCGGACTTCTTTCTTGTAAAAAATTATACCAATTACTTTACACTGCAGGAAGTTCTTTCGGACTTGGAAGAATCTGCCTTTGTTTCAACGGATACAACGGAAAACACCACTTACTACTATCTTACACCAAAAGGCGAAGAAACATTGGAGTTCTTTCATAATCAAATCCCATCGGGCATTGTTGATGATTTAAATACCTATTTAACAGACAACAATTTTGAGCTTCGAAGCGCCTTCGGTACCCAATCGGATTATTACAAATCCACAAGTCAGGACTACATAGTACACTGTTTGGTAAAAGAAGGAAAAACAAACCTTATCGAGCTGAATTTGGCTGTTCCTACCAAGGAAGACGCATCCAAAATGTGTTCCAATTGGAAAGAATCATGCCAAGAAATATACGAATATTTAATAAAGCTGCTAAGTAAATAGCAGCTTTTATTAATTCAAATAACTTTCAATTGTTTGCCAAATTTCATCTCTACCTTGCTTTGTAACGGATGAAAATGGTATTATGATTGTTTCTTTTTTTGCGTTTAATCCCATTCTAACCGCCTTTATTTGTTTATCAATCTGGCTTCTTTTTATTTTATCCAGCTTTGTGGCTATAATGACCGGTTCATATCCGTTATAAACTATCCAATCATACATTTCTTTATCGTTTTTTGACGGATCGTGTCTTATATCAATAAGAAGGAAAACCGCTTTAAGCATTTGGGAACTTTTTAGATAATTCTCTATCATTTTGCCCCATTTTTCCTTCACGGATTGCGGAACATTGGCAAAACCGTATCCCGGTAGATCCACGAAATACAAATCATTATTTACATTGTAAAAATTAATTGTTTGAGTTTTTCCGGGCTGTGAAGATGTCCTTGCCAAAGCTTTTCTGTTTATTAAGCCATTTATAAGTGAGGATTTTCCCACATTAGACTTGCCCGCAAAAGCTATTTCCGGCTTATCGTTTTCCGGTAGCTTACTCGTTATACCGCATACTGTCTCCAGTTCCACGTTTTTTATAACCATAATGTTCCTTTCTAAAAGAAGCTCCTTTTTTCCAAGGAGCTTCTGATATTATGCTATTTCGCCTGTATTTTTTTCTAACTTTTCGCTTTTCTTTCTGGAGTTTTTAGATTCAAGCATAGGTAATCCGCTTTCAACCGTTTCTTTGGTAACAACGCACTTTCTTATTCCAGGATTTGAAGGAACTTCGTACATTGAATCCATGAGAGCATGCTCAATGATTGCTCTCAAGCCTCTGGCTCCCGTCTTTCGCTCTATTGCCTTTTCTGCCATAAGCTCGATTGCATCTTCTTCAAACTCAAGATTTACTCCATCCATTTCAAACAGTTTTGCATACTGTTTAATAAGAGCATTTTTAGGTTCCTTCAAGATTCTGATTAATGCTTCTTTATCAAGAGCTTCCAGTGAAACGGTAACGGGTACACGACCGATAAATTCAGGAATAAGACCGAATTTTACCAAATCCGGCGGCATTACCTGTTTAAACATTTCATCTACTTCATGCTCGTTTTTCTTACCTATCTCGGCATTAAAGCCTATAGATTTTTTATCTATTCTTGATTCAACTATTTTTTCAAGTCCGTCAAAAGCTCCTCCGCAGATAAACAAAATATTCTTTGTATCTATCGGAATCAATTCCTGATGCGGATGTTTTCTGCCACCCTGAGGCGGTACGGATGCTTGCGTACCTTCTATAATTTTAAGCAATGCCTGCTGTACGCCTTCACCCGAAACATCTCTGGTTATGGAAACATTTTCGGATTTTTTTGTAATCTTATCGATTTCATCGATATAAATTATACCGATTTCAGCCTTGTCCACGTCATAATCGGCAGCTTGAATAAGTTTGAGTAAGATATTTTCCACATCTTCACCCACATATCCTGCCTCTGTCAAAGCTGTGGCATCAGCAATTGCAAAAGGTACGTTTATAAGTTTCGCAAGAGTTTGAGCTAAATAAGTTTTTCCGGAACCTGTTGGACCCAGCAACAAAATGTTACTCTTTTGAAGCTCAACATCGTCGCCTTTGTCTTCTGCCATAACTCTTTTATAGTGATTGTACACAGCAACAGAAAGAACTTTTTTAGCCTCATCCTGACCGATAACATATTGATCTAAAAATTCTTTAATTTCTTTAGGCTTTTTTAAATTGATTTCAATGTCACTCGAAACATCTTCGTAATCAAACTCATCTCTGAGAATATCCTCGCATGCATAAACACACTCATTACAAATATAGGTGTCACCCGGACCGGCAATGAGCTTTCTTACCTGCGATTGAGTTTTATTACAAAATGAGCATCTGAGTTCCCCATTATCCTTCTTATTTGCCATTTGTACTCCTTTTAGTCAGTCAAAATTACTGTCTGTTTTCTATAACCTTGTCGATCAAACCATATTCGCAAGCTTCTTCAGCTGTCATATAGTTATCTCTTTCAGTATCCTGCTCAATAACTTCAAGCGGTTTGCCTGTATTCTTTGCAAGAATTGTATTGAGGCGTTTTTTGATTTTCAAAATCTGTTCCGCAACAATCTGAATCTCAGTAGCCTGACCTTTTGCTCCGCCAAGAGGCTGATGAATCATTATTTCAGCATTCGGAAGTGCAAATCGTTTGCCCTTCGCTCCGCCCGACAAGAGAAATGCTCCCATGCTGGCAGCCATACCGATACAAATTGTTGAAACATCACATTTAATATAGTTCATTGTATCATAAATAGCCATTCCGGCAGTTACAGATCCGCCCGGACTATTAATATACAAATGAATATCCTTATTAGGATCTTCCGACTCAAGGAAAAGTAACTGAGCAACAACAACGCTTGCCGAAACATCGTTAACTTCTTCCCCAAGGAAAATAATTCTTTCTTTTAACAATCTGGAGTAAATGTCGTAAGATCTTTCTCCACGGTTAGTCTGTTCAATGACATAAGGTACTAAACTCATCTTTGCACCCCTCACTTTCTTAATTATTATTTTATTATTTTTCTACAGCATTTTCTGTGATAAATTCGCTGGCTTTTTTGAGTTTCAAGTCATCTTTGATCTGACTTCTTTCCTCATCCGTTACCTGACTCTTGAGTTTATCGAATTCCATGCCGTAAATCTCAGCTGTTCTCTTAAGTTCTTCATCAACATCATCTTCCGATGCTTCGATTTTCTCAGCTTCGGCAACTGCCTTAAGAAGTAATGAGCTCTTAATTCTCTGTTCAGCATTAGGAGTCATCTGTTCTTCAAGCTGCTGTCTTGTCATACCCATCATCTGAAGGTACTGATCGGCAGAGATACCCTGCATTGAAACTCTGTACTCAAAGTCTCTTATCATCTGTCTTACATTATCTTTAATCATAAGCTCAGGTATATCCATTTCGGCATTTTCAATGGCTTTAGCCAATGCTTCTTCTGCTTTTTGAGCTTCATTGTCTTTTTCTTTCTTTTCGATAAGTTTTTTCTTAACGTCTTCTTTGTACTCGTCCAATGTATCGAATTCCGAAACTTCCGATGCAAATTCATCATCAAGTTCAGGTAATTCTTTATGTTTGATTTCTTTAACTTTTACTTTGAATACAGCAGCTTTTCCTTTAAGATCCGGTGAATGATATTCTTCAGGGAATGTAACATTTACATCAAATTCATCGCCTGAATTTTTACCTACGATTTGATCTTCAAATCCCGGAATGAATGTGTTTGAACCAAGTTCAAGCGGATAGTCTTCAGACTTACCGCCGGCGAAAGCAACGCCGTCAACAAAACCTTCATAGTCGATAACTGTTGTATCGCCTTTTTCTGCCGCTCTGTCTTCCACAAGAACAAGTCTTGAGTTTGCTTCTCTTTCTTTATCCAATTCAGCTGTGATTTCTTCATCCGTAACATCAGCGCTTCTCTTTTCGATTTCAACGCCTTTGTATGTACCGAGCTTAACTTCTGGTGTTACCGCTACGGTTGCTTCGAAAACAAAATTTTCACCTTTTTCGAACTTCTTAACTTCAACTTCAGGTGATGATGCGATATCGATTTCGGCTTCCTTAACTGCTTTTTCAAATGCATCCGGAACCATAATGTCAGCAGCATCTGCATAGAACATTTCTTCTCCGTACATTTTTACAACTACTTCGTAAGAAGCTTTTCCTTTTCTAAAGCCCGGAATATTAAACTGTTTTTTTGATTTGTTATATGCACTTTTAAGTGCTTTTTTAACTTCGTCAGTTTCAACTTCTATAGTAAGTTTAACTAAATTTTTTCCAAGATCTTCCATCTGATAACTCATGGTTATTAATTCCTCCTGAATTTCCTTTTCTTTAATTTATATAGATTTTAAGTCTGCATCAAAAAATTATATCATAAGTCCCGCACCTTGTCATCAATAATTTAGTCCTTAGTCTACGGGATGCTCTATGGTCTCAAGCACCTGTAATTCCCCGGTGTTAAATTTTACAATAAGTTTTGATACAAGATAATTTCTTCCGTTTCTTTCAATATTGCTGTTTTCGGTATAAGTTTCTTCGATAAAACGAAGGTTTGTCTGCTTAACCGTGGCAACGCCGCCGGAAAGAAGGTCGATTTTTGCACTGTCTATGTCTTTTTCAACGATTCCCGTTGTTTCATCTTCATATCCCTGATTATTTGACGAAGAATTGTTTCCGCCTTTCGATGTGGATGACTTGGATGATCCGCCGGACGTCGACGGCTCTTCTACCTTAACATGTGCAATCCTGTTGACGGTTAATTCGTCGTAGCTGATGCTGTAATCCACCTCGTATACGCCGGGCTCCCATATGTCCACTTCACTGGTATCCGCATAAATCTGTACATAAGCGTCATCGGAAACTCCCTTAAATTTAATGCCGGATGTAAAATCCACTTCATCTCCAACATCAGCAAGTATATCATCTATTTCCACATAGAGTCCCGACTCGGTCATTTCAACCGTGCCCGTTGCCTTACCTTTAATATCTCCGAAGTTATAATTTTCTTTGTCTTTTTTGCCGCATGCGCTTACAGCCAACAAAAGTATCAAGCACAATGCAAAAACAAGTATTTTCTTCATTTTCATAAAATCAGACCTTATATATAATTCCTTTCGAAATTTCGTCTGCCTTTCCTTTTCCTTCAAAAATCTCTATAATTTTAAGCGCCATATCCATAGCCGTACCGGCTCCTCTCGAGGTTATGAAAATATCATCTTTGACAACATTGTCCTTAAGGATTTCGGCGCCGACAAGTTTATTCTCAAATCCCGGATAACATGTGGCTTTTTTCCCTTCAAGTATTCCGAGTTGGCCGTATACCGACGGTGCGGCGCAAATAGCAGCCAAATACTTTCTGCTTTTCACAAAGCGCTTAATTTCGTTGGACAATTCAACATTTTCCGCAAGATTTGTCGTCCCCGGCATTCCGCCCGGCAAGAACATCATGTCGCAGTCCGCATAAGCCCCTTCTCTAAACAAACTGTCTGCGTTCACACTAATATCGTGTGCTCCCGTAACCTTTAAACTTCCGTTGATTGAAATCATTTCCACATTAATCGCAGCACGTCGAAGAAGATCAACAATTGTAAGCGCTTCCACTTCTTCGAAACCGTCCGCCAAAAACACACCGACGTTTGCCATAAGATGCCTCCTATTTTATAATCCTAAAAATAATATAAATAACAATCAGATGAACCGGATAGAATAAATAAAAGAAATATTTGAATTTCTTCGTTCCCGGCTTGCCGTTATATAAAGCTATAAACGCAAACGATGCTATGGAATAAACCTGGGTCGTTCCCCATCTGATTGCAATGGTTGCCAATGAATATGTCGTAAATAAAGTAATCATGCTATTCCTCAACATATAGAATACAAATATAACAATCATTCCATAGTAGGAATAGTCGCACTTAATCAGCCAAGCAAGGGCGCAAAATGCGGCTGCAATAAGGCATTTTACAAACATATTTTTCGTTTTTTCGGCAAAGTACATCATAATCACGCCTATAAGCAATGTAATCATTACATTTTGATGCGTGACAAATATCAACACATGATAAAGTCCAAGGTCAAAAGGAATCTCGGATATCAGAGCAAAAATCGCCAATCTGGCGATAAATTTTTTTCTGTCTCTTGTATAAAAAAAGCTCTCAACAATCAAAAATGAAAAAATAGGAAAAGCTATCCTTCCTATAATGTCGCAAACTATATTTTCTTCAAAAAGCGAATAGCCCAGGTGGTCAATTAACATTGCCAACAAAGCTATAACTTTCAAACTGAATGCATCAAATTTTCCAATAGCTGAATTTATCATTGTTTCAAGCAGTCTCTCCCTTATTAAGTATACTATTGAAAAAGGAGCTTTTCAAGAAAAAACTTCTTGCAAAAGCGGTCATTTTCCCGTATAATAAACAAATCATGCGGATGTGGCGGAACTGGCAGACGCGCTAGACTTAGGATCTAGTGATTTTATCGTGCAGGTTCGATTCCTGTCATCCGCACTATTGCGGGCTTTCAAGCGCCTGCATTTTTTATACTCAAATCTGAATTTTCAAATTTTAGCTATTTTTTTAGCTAATCAAAATCAAATTGCTTTCGATTGTGTCAACCATCACATTTTTAAGAGGTAAGCACATGAAAATCCAAACAAAAACAGGCAATCCAATCGTTGATGCAATTGGTAAGCTCAACATAACCGGTAATGTCATACCAGAATCTTGGTATAAAACCATCAAAAATTCCAAAGGAAAAACCAGCCCATTGGCCATTATACTACTCGCAGACATCGTATATTGGTATCGTCCGACAGAAATTAGAGATGAATTTACACAGGATGTTACATACGTTAAAAAATTCGACGACAAATACTATTTGCAGAGAAGTTACAGCCAAATAAACGAAAGATTTAACATTTCAACTAAGCAAGCTCGTGACGCTCTAATTGTACTTGAAGAGCTCGGTGTAGTTAAGCGTCATTTTCGAAATTTCACTACTAATTCCGGCCTTAAGCTAATTAATGTTATGTATCTCGAGCTGATACCTGACGCACTTATAAGGCTAACATACCCTGATACAGACCCTAACTATAAAAATGTTAATACCTCTTGTCAAAGTGCTGAAGAAGCTATTGACAAAAATGGCATTACAAATACAAAGAATACCAACAAGACTACTACAAAGACTACAACAACACCGAAAGAAAATGCTGCTGTTGTTGAAGCGCAAAAGATCTTCCAAACTTTAAATCTTCCTAAAGAAGACGTCATATCTATCACTAAAGCTGCGGATTATGACATCGCCAAATGTCAAAATGCAATGAATGTTCTTAAAAAGCAAACTAACCAAATTGGCAATGTAGTCGGGTGGCTTATTAGCGCCGTAAGACATGACTACAAACAAATTGGTCAACAATCAATGGGGGATGCCGGTTCCTTCCACTTTAGCAGCGAGAGGACCTACACCGACGAATATTTCGACGAGCTCGAGCGCAAGCTTCTTGCTGCAAATTAAAAGAAGCCGCTTTTAAGCGACTTCTTCAAATTGGAATTCATTTATCACGAAGGTGATGAAAGTCCTTCGGTACTTAGATTGTACATCAGGTTCCATTCATTTACAACATTTTAATTTAAGAAAATACAAATCATAAATTATATATCAAGGAGATAACGATCATGTTAGATATTAGAAGAAAAAGCAAAAGTAAAACGAAACAAAACAACACAGTCAAATTAACACTCAATCTCGAGAATCCTAACACTCTAGTTAGATTAGTCCAAGATTTAGCAGTTGCGAGAGAGTCAAATGAATCGAAAATAATCGAGAACAGCATTCTCAACAATTACTTGCCAATATACACACGCATACGTTCAATTGTCGAAAACGTATTGTATCAAGATGGAAAAGGATTTGGCCCGGCTTTAGCATGCATATTTGGGCTTAACCACGGTGATGAACATTCAAACGCTCAAATTACCAATATGTTACCGCTCGTCGAATTTGCCTACGAAGAAGAATCCATGGCAGAATCGGATATTACCGGTAATGAAGATGAAATTCATAACATACTTAGAGATCTTCGTGCTTTAGTTTCTCGCCTTCAGCATTTCGCAGAAAAAGAGAAAAGTCCAGACCACAAATTACATCTTTTTGAAGCTGTTAAATGGGGGGATTTCTTAATCGAAGAGCTCGATACAGAGCCCGAATTCACTCATTTATGTAACATTTACCGCCTAATTATTGACAATTGGAAGGAGTTAGGTGGCTGGAGCGTCACTTACAACTTGTTATCATACTTAGCCGAATTAGAAAAGGGATGGCACGACACCGCAAGCAGCCGTTTGCAACTGTTGAAGCTTGTGAAAGAGCTTTCTCCAGCATGGTAAAGTAACTTTCGGCCAGGGGGTAGGCTTCTAATGATTTTGCAATTTAAGCATCCGCTTAAATTGTGAATTCATTGAAGTCGTAGGGGGTCGACAGACCCACTTTAAGTTTTATGATTCATCATAAAACTTAACCTAGATTCCAAAGAGCGGTAGCGTCTTTGGCAAGGTAGCCATTGCGAAGCTTTGGCGTCCGAAGACTTAGAATAAGTCTGCGGGACCTTGTTAGCGCAGAATAGAATCACAGCGCTTGAGCATTCGTTGTTGCATTGGGAGATTGCGCAATGACCTTTGGGCGGCATCACCGCACATTGGGAATGAAGCTTTCGACCTTTGCAGCGAATAGTGATTCGCATTTTGCGATGAAGAAAGGAGCATTAAAATGGCATCTGTAAAAAAATTTACCCATGCTGCAGCTTTAAATCAGATTCGGCACAACAACAGAGAAATCAAAAATAATAGCAACGAAGACATAGACCCAGAACGAAAAAAATATAATCTAAACCTCACTCCTGAGCGATATAAAGAAGGTCCTAACGGTGAACTAATAAAACTTTCGGAGTGGGAGTACTATCAACAACGCAAGGAGGAGCTCTACTGCTATAACAGAGCGGATGTAAAAACTCTTTGCGGATGGATTGTAACGGCTCCCAAGGAAGTTGCTGATGAAGATCTTAGGGATTTCTTTGAAAAAACTGCCCTTTTCTTAGAAAATAGATACGGTTTAAATAACACCATAAGTGTCGTCGTTCACCAGGACGAAGGAGTAGTCCAAAAAATCAGAGACGAAAATGGCAACGTTGTTGAAAAAAAAATCATATACGGGCGAGCACATCTACATTTTTTGTTCACGCCTGCTGCTCCGGACAATAACCCAAAACACGTACAAACTGAAAAAATTAATGCACATGATGTTTTAACCCGAGCAGACTTAAGAAGCTTTCATTCTGACTTGGCTGAAGCCACCGGATGTCCGTATGTTATCAACGGAAAAACCAAAGCTCAAGGTGGAAACCGTACAGTCTCATATTTAAAGCTTCACGAAAAAAACAGGGAAATAGAAAGGCTTGAACACGAATTAGCCAGAACCAAAGAAAGGGTTAAAGAACTGGAAAGACAGTTAAACCGTCAGGTAGAACTAAAAACCGACCGTTGGTCTTCAGATAGAAATGTAGAAAGAACTTACGAAAGGTGGTAAAGATTATGAATATAGTTGATTTATTTATGTTCTTCAATGAGCATATAATTGCATTTGTAATTATTATTGCCGCATTTGCTGCAGTAGTCCTTATGTTAGACAAAATAAGACATCGAAAAAAGAAGAATAATACAATAACAGAGCTCAAAACTGCGCCCCCAGACAAAGCGCACGGTATCATTTTTGGAAAGAAAGGCAAAAATTTAGTTTACAGTCCCACTGATGCAGAAGGAAGCGTAGGCCTGTTTTCAGCGACAGGAACCGGAAAGACGGCGAGTGTGATAATTCCAGGAATTCGGCACTTTACAGGAAACTGCTTTGCAATCGATATATCGGGCGACATTTGCAAAAACTGCCCAGATGTTCCAAACAAATTAATATTTGAGCCCGGAAATCCTGAGAGTATTCCTTTTAACGTCTTTGGGCCCATTGATGAAATGGCTGACAAAGACGACCAAAACGAAGCTCTTGAACAACTTGCTTTTTTACTCATGCCTGATCAACCAAACATAAATGCCAATGCAAAATATTTCCTTGATAACGGCAGAAAGATTTTAACAGCGGCACTTATAGCTTATTATCACGAAGGGTTTGATTTCATTGATATATGCATTAAAATTTTAAGCATGGGTTTTAGGGATTTATTTATAGCAATTGATGGAACTTCTAATGAAGATGCAATACTGTATATCAATAGCTTTGAAGGCGTTTCCGACCAAAACAATGCCGGATGTAAGCAGTCCTGTGATGATGCTATAAAACTCTTTGCTACAAACGCTAAGGTTAAAAGATCTATTCACAGACCTGAAGAGGGCGAGATTGCTCTTGAAAGCAAAATGATTGAAAATCATAGCATCTTCATAGTTGTACCAGATGATAAACTTACTCTATTCGCACCGATGCTCAATATAATAACCAACCAACAGTTAGCTTATATAAGCACTCGTAAAGTAAATAAGGATAGTAAAACCTTATTATTGGCTCTTGATGAATTTGCTTCTTTAAAAATATCGGCAGATTTGATTTTGGAAGGTTTAAGGAAATACAGAAAAAGAAAATGCCGTATAATGCTTGCCACACAGGCAATTGTTGATTATGACATTTTATACGGTCACGAAGTTACAAGAGCTATTCTTGCAAATATGCGTTTCAAAGTGCTTTTAGGCGGCCTCGGCGAAGCTGAGAGTCAAAAGTACTTTAGCGAGTTAATCGGCTTAAAAGAAACCAAAAAGCACAGTAAAAGTACAAGCTCAACCAATACAACTTATACTGAATCAGAAGATAAAGAATATACTTTCTCTCCTGCGGATCTTGACCGTCAGGGCAAAGATAAAGTTATCCTTATACATCCCGAAGCTGAAGGCTATATGATTCTCGATAAAGCATATTACTTTAAATAACATAAAAATAGGCTGCCACTTATGTGACAGCCTATTATCTTTTTAACCGATAAACTCTTTACTTGGGGCAGCTCGTGCTATATTTTATCGGGCAGGCTCTTGCGCTGCCTAAAACTGCTTTTGCGCGAGCGTGGGGACCCCAAGTCAAGAGTGAAATCTTAAAACTTTTCAATTTGCTTTTTTGTATATAAAAAGCTTTTTGTTTTGTAAAAATCAAATTCATTATTTGAATTCTTTCGCTTATGCCACAAGAAAGCCTCCACAGGCTCTTCTCCGCTTTTTACATGACATAGTCCTATTCTTTTTATCCAACCGTTTAAGGTATGTAGTTCATCTTCAATACCGTTTTTTTCAGCAATTTCTTTAATTATTTGCTCATTATTTATAATATCATCTCCTTTCACCCGTATAGCCGATAGCACAGCTTTTTCTTTAGGCTATATGAAGAAATTTATCTTCCCTTGAAAATATAAAAATATGACTACTAAGGACGTCGCAAGGGTGTAACTCTTGTTCATTCACTGACTTCACAATACTGTTTAAGCGATCATTATCTTCTTCGTTGTAAGGTACAACTATTATTTCGTGAATGCTACTCGGAAGTATGCACAGATCCTGATTAAATCTGTCGCTCAATTCTTCTAAAATGCCATCATAGATAAGGATTGAGGCACCAAACAGCATTTTCTTATTGCTTAAAACGATTATATTTTCATCAAAATAATTGCCGTAAAGTTGCATGAATTCCTCAGTATCGACATCTTTTTTCTTAAGAATATCGCAAATAATTGACTGCATTGTTCTTTCATCAGCTTCCATAAGCTTAGGAGTATTTATTTTTGAAACTTTAAGTAATTCTTCTTTGTCGATTCCCCAAATATCTAAATGGTTATTACGAACAAGGATTGTTCCTTCACCCTCAACTCCTTCAATCTCAACTATTGCATAAAAAACAATTGCCAAATCCAAATACGGGAACCATGGAACCTCTTTTAACAACTGCTTATTTGTCTCTGCATTTACAAGCTTAAAGCAGAGCTTGTCTTTAATAAAGTTGTAGTCTTCATAATTACATGCATCAGAACTGCTGTTAGTACAGTTTGATTTGTAAAGTTGAATTATTTTCTCACATATTTCTTCAATATCGACTTCGTATTCACGGTATTTCTCGTAAAAGCCCTCAAGATAAACACTAGGCGTAATCTGACTATCTGGATTGCCTGGTTTTTTAATAACAACTGCTTTCAAAAAATTGTCGTTATTCTTGATTACTTCGTGTGTTTTTACAAGATAATCATCACCCAAAACTAATCTTATATTCTCTACTACAGCCTTTTCAAACTCACTAAATTCCATTATTTTTTCTTCTTTACCGATTAATGTTTTCATTTACTATCATTCCTTTCTTAAATGCATAATCTTTTTGTTCCCTTATCTTTGAAGCCCTACGGGCTTCTATTATTCAACCCTTTCATTCTTTTTAATCACCTCCAAACGTGCTTTTTTGCGTTTTGATTTTGAAATGCGAATAAACAGCGGCAAAAACGGTTCTGCAACAATCGAAGACAGCGCCTGTTGTTGCAGGTTCGTTTTCTGACGCGTTAGCATTGAAAAAATCAAACGAAAAGCACGTTTGATTTTTATTGACATTACAACTACTATGTTGTATTGTATCCGTATAACCATACTGACTTATGCCCACAGGCAATTGCAGCCGCCGGGAAACGAGTCATGTATTGGTTATTTTTTATTCTTATTACCAACGGGAAAAGTTTGAAAAACGGGTTTGGGTGCAGGGGTTTTTCATTGTAATCACGCACAAAAAGAGCCCCGAAGGGCTCTTCTTTTTTTGATTATTTTTCGATGAAATTTTCAGATATTGATAAAATCTTACCCTGAAGACCGTTTATCCTATCGCGGAATGTACCGTTTCCATTACCGATGATTTTCAAAAGATATTTTCTTGCACCGATTCCTTCACCTGTCGGAAAAACGAACTTAACTTTCTTTGTCTCGAACTGCTCGTCAATCCAATCTTCTGCAAGAATAACACTTTCGACGTTACTTGCTGTCAGAATTACATCATTCGTGTCACTAACCTGAACCTTATCAATTGATACTAACATTTTTAATTCCTCCTTAGAATTGATTATTAAGCTTGGTTGCTTGGCATTGTTAATGAGCTTAGGTGAGACCGACCGTCAAGGCTGGCTTTGCCATGCGTTAGCTGTGCCTTGCGGTCTTAGGTCGAACCGGCTCATGATGCCTTTAGCAACAGCTATAATTAATTTTTAGGTGGAATAAATGTTAGTAAAGAGATAAGGCAGGAAATGAAGCGAAGGACGTTGTATCTGCAGCAACAACAAAGTCTTGCGGATGAATGACGAGCAGTCAGGCAAAGACATTTTTCCGATGACAGAAATCGGGGCGAAAATATTAAAATTATCGGTGCGGAAACGGTATTTCGGATAGGACGGTCTGAAGGGATTTTATCAGGAAAATATAGTAAAAATAAAGAAGAGGACTCGGGGCTTAAGGCGTGATGTATTCCTAAGACTTTTCTATTGAAAAGTTTCCTTAGAAGTCTTGCAAAGGAAAGCAACAACAATCCCCTTAAGGGGATTACAGGGGTTTTTCATGCCTCCTTACCAACACAGTTGGAGGCTTGGAGACGGGTAGCCTGTATCCTGCAAGGATACCGCAAAGGAATGGTATAAATAAAAATAGTCCAGCAATATTTTGCCGGACTTAAACCTAAAATTGGTTTTTAGAAATTTTATATCCTTTATTGTTTTATCAGCTTTTAGTGAAAAATCAATGATTTTTTCTTTTAATACATAAAAATTTTTAAACCTTTTTATTATTGATTCTTTAATTCCTTTTTATACTTATAATAAGTATTCCTGCTAATTCCAATAAGACGGATGCAGTCTTTATCATCCAACATGCCGTCAAAATCCTTACTCAAGTTAAGAATCTGTTGTTTTGCCGGATCTTTTTTCCTAATATGCAGCTTATTTCCCGGTTTTTGACCTATCTGTTTTCCATTTAAACGGGCTGTCTCAATACCTTCCTTGGTTCGCTGCCTAAGATCCATAACTTCTTTTTCTGCCTGCTCAAAGGCTATTTTAATCTGCCTTGCGGCAATTTTTTTAAAATAATTGTTTAGACCTTTAAATATCTCGTCTTCATCGGTTCCCTGTAACTTAATTTTATCATGCATATTTTCAGCGTATACTTCAGTATCAATGTAATGTTCTTTTAAAAAAATAAGCTGTATGCCGTTTTCGTACATTTCAAAGTATGTTTCTATGCCTTCATCAGCATTTCGGCTCATTCTGGAGACTGAATCAAATATAATAGTGTCGCCTGACTTAATTTTTTTATAGAGCTTTCCCCATTCCGGGCGATCCATCTTCGTACCGGTATAAGCTTCTTTAACAATCACAGCGTTTGGATATTCTTTTTTTATGTTTCTTATTTGTCGTTCGATAGACTGCTCTTTTCTACTGATTCTCGTATAACCATAGATCATATTCTCACCTCTAAATATTCCCTTCAAACTTCGGACGATATTTATAATGCAATATTGATTCAACCAATTCAGATATTGCTGTATCTTTATCTACTTTAAGATAAATGTTTACCCTGTGAAGGTTTTCAAGCATCCACTCTTTAACGTTATCTTGATTAATACCTTTGCTTAAAAACTCATCACTGCTGCAAAGCGAACGAGCCAGTGTGCTTGAAGCATTAAAACCGTAATGCTGATTTACAAATCTGCTACTGCTTTTAGGGTTTGCTTTACCGATTTTAAGATAATCATAAGTTCCATTTTCGTATTCATATACGAATATGTAAACCGCTGCATAACCTTTGGGAATAGGCTTAGGTTTAATATGCGGGCAACCCAAATCTTCTATGTAATAGTTGTCCTTAATAGGATCATTTAATTCTTCAGTAACTTTTTCAATATAATTCATAGTTTCTTTAATATCATCTAATACCATATCTTATACCTCACGTATTATTTCTAACGTTCGTTAGTTTTGATACTTTAATTATACTATTATCAGCTATATAATTCAACAATTTTGGTACAATATTGTAAAACCTTAAATTTGGTATAAAAAAGACCGTGCTTATTATATTAACACAGTCTTTTTTTATTTATTATTTCATATAGTATTTGGTAACATCATTATTAAATAGCAAAATGTGATTAAAACTTTTTTATCTATAACTCCAATGATCGCTACTATAGTGTTTTACTGACCAATCGACTACTTTATCGTCAGCAACGGTAAAGCTTATATAATAATGTTCACAATTATCACTTGAATTAATAGGGTTTCCATTTTCTTTTAATTCAAGCTTTTTCACACTACCATCTTCTTGAACTTCAAAAAAAGCAGAAATAAAAAATTGCAAATCATTTCTATATTCTGACGAGTGTTTAATAGCCTCCCTGACATCAGGATATTTGGTTTTAACCTCTTGTGCAAGCTGTTTTTCTTTATCATCTTGCAAAGGCCAACCATCGCTATTAAAAAAGCCTAAATAAAAGCCTGCTAAATCATATTTAAATAAATCCACTTGCGCAACAGAACCAATTTTAATGCCTCTTAACGTCTGACGATTGTAATCTTCTTCTTCCCATCCATAGTAGCTTAGACTTTCATCATATGGTATATCGACTACATTACCCTCAAGATCATAAACATAAAAATCTTCAACTGTCCATTTTGATACTTTGTTTGCACCGCAACCCGTTAAAGCAACCATAAAGATTGTTAATAAAATGCAAGCTATCCTCTTCATTTGACACCTCCAATAGATTCGTTTTTTACGCTGTACATAGCTTTTTTAATCACTTCCACGCAGTCATCAACATTTTTTAATATTTCTTTTCCCCAAAACCTTATTACTGTCCATCCTAAGTTTTCTAATTCTTGATTGACTTCATTATCTCTTTCAATATTCCGTGATATTTTCTTTATCCAAAAGTCTGAATTGTCGCTGTTTTTTAACTGTTGTTTTAATCTCGACCAGTCTTTCCCGTGGAAGAACTCACTGTCGCAAAAAATAGCAATGCGATGTTTAGTCAATACAATATCTGGTTTTCCAGGAAGTTTGGAATAATTTTTTCTGTATCTGATTCCACTGTTCCATAAAGCTTTTCTAAGCTTTATTTCAATAGTGGAATCCTTATTTTTTATTTTACGCATATTATCGCTGCGCTGTTTTGGTGTTTTGTTATCCATTATTTAAACCTAATTTGCAAATTCAAGTTTATAAAGAACTTACCTTCCTCTTTATAAATGGTTGCAAAACCATGTCTGCTTGTTGATGCTCTTTCAAGCTTTGTATTATCCAGCAAATACTGTTCAAAGAAGTTTCTGTTATATAAATGATATGCTAATACATCACCATCTGAAGATACTATAATGTATCCGCCGTTAGCTTCATCTATGCCATCCCACAAAGCGGAAGGCATCATACCAAGAGCTATGGCACTTAAGAGTTTCTTAAATTTGAAGCTGTAGAAACCTTCTCTCGGGAATTTTAAAGGATTATCCTCATCAAGATGTTTAAGAAGTTTTGTGCATTCTACCTCGTTATTCTTATAAGAATACAACAACATTTCTGCAATAATTTCTTCCATACGGCTGTCAATCAACATTAGATTCATAGCAAAAGTGGTATTTGCGGCGTGACTGTATTGTATTTTTCCACCGCAATCATAAACCGCTGTTATTCTGTCCAAGATTTTAGTTCGACTGTCTATTGCATTAATTCTTCTCATATCATCATCAGTTATACCTTTTATTTCATAGGCAAAGTTTGTGGCTCCTGACGCATTTAACAATGTTGGTGAATTACCCAATTCAGATTTAATGCTGAAACCCATTATCGGATTATAACCTGTGTGTATATCATGAACCTGTAAAGTAATATCCGTTTTATCAGATGAAGGAGCTGCCAGTCTGCTTGCATTTATTTTTTTCATAAATGCTTCTGTTTTTTCTACGGAAAAAGCTCTGTCTGTTCCAAGTTCTATAGCATGATATAAGTAATTTGCCTCTTTTTCAAATACATCTGCAGGTATTTTCCCTGTAGTTTTTCCGTTAACAACTATCTCTATATCCGTTTCCCCACTCACCAGATAATCAACCTTGTTTTGAGAGTCGTTTCTTATGATTTTTAAAATAGGAAAATAAACATCCTGAATTCTTTTTACCTGTTCGTCTGCTGCATAAAGTTTTCCTGTTCCCAGCAGATAAAGAAGCGCATAAAGTTCACTCCATTCCCCTTTATTTCCTTTTATCATTATTTCACCTTATCCAATATCTGTTTTTTTATTTCTTTGGCAAGTGCCTCTATAACATTTACAGTAACACTGTTTCCAAATTGCTTATACATATGCGTGTCTGCAAGATTCCATGTAAATTCTTCTGGAAATCCCTGAAGCCTTGCCCACTCTCTCGGAGTCATTTTACGTATACTGTCTTTGTTTATTTCACCTTTAATATGAGTAGTAGGAATCATGGAATGCTCCCTTTCATCCTTAATAAGATTTCCCTCACGACCCATACCGCCGCAGACTATAGTCCCGGCTATTCCGTCAAGTTCCCTGATTACGTAGCCAAATCCATGTCCTGCAGCTTCGTGACGTTGACGATGTTTTATAAGAGTATTCATATACGTATCCGACAGATAATACTTAGACGGCACTGGTGCAGGATCCATAATATCTCTGATACATCCGGAATATTTATTACCCACAGGGAAAACAAATCCTGTCGGATTATTCTTTTTCAGTAAATCATTCCTTACACAAACAAGGTAAATTCTTTCTCTGTTTTGAGGAACGCCAAAATCCTTGCTGTTAAGGATCTTGTCATATACAGTATATCCAATCTGTTCAAATGCCCCCTTAATAATCTTAAACGTTCTTCCTTTATCGTGAATTGTAAGGCCTTTAACATTTTCACAGAAAATGATTTTAGGTTTATGGTATTCACAAATTCTTACCACGTCCTGAAAAAGAGTTCCTCGACAGTATCCTTTATAATCATCATCAAAACCCATATGTTTTCCTGCCATTGAAAAAGCCTGACACGGAAAACCGGCTAAACAAATATCAAAAGGTGGGATATCTTTTTCATCTATTTTAGTTATATCCCCCGCTATTTCAAAGGAATCATCATAATTAAGTCTGTAAGTCTTTTGTGCAGGTTCATCCCATTCGGATACAAAAACAGTTTCTATATCGTTTCCGAATGCATTATCAAATCCTCTTCTGATTCCTCCGATTCCTGCAAATAAATCTATTGCTTTATACATTTAAACCAAGCTCCTAATTTTCTATTGATTATAACTATATTTCTCCATTTCTTCTTGCATCACGTATAATTTTTTCCAACTCTTGTGCAGCACGCGCTTTCTTTGTTCTTTCAGATTTAGATAATACATTTTTTTCTGTCGAATGCGGAAAATTCCATTCCCACATATGATAATCGTGTATTATTTTTCTCTTTTCTTCTTCAGATTCTGCATTTAAAATATCATTTTTCATTTTTTCACGTCGTTCATGCCACAGTTTTAAATTTTTGTTCATTGTAATTACTCTTGTATCATTTTGACTTTCACCAAAGCATATATGCATTTGACCATTTATCTCTAATAAACGTAAATCATACAGTGTTTCCATTTCAAAGAAGGCATACATAGCCCCAATATAGCTGGCCACTGGTGGATCTAATAAAGCACTTGCCTCAACCTCTAATGCCTCAGCCATTTTTTTGCACAAATCATATTTAGGTTTTCTGGCTCCATTTTCATATTGTTGTATTCTATTTGCATTAAGTCCGACTTTTTCACCCAGTTCACTTTGTGACATACCATCTTCATTACGAATAGTTCGCATTCTTCTACCTATTCTGAATCCTTCGGACTCACGATTATAGTCTTCCATAGGCTGTCCAAATGGATTATATACATACTTGAATAATAACTCCTTTCATCATTTACCGTTCATTTTTTATTTCATTTTTATTTTACCATAATAAAATAAAAAAAGATGTTAAAAATGCATTTAATGTTAACGAGAAACACAAAATTATTTTTATGCTTGACAAAGGACGTTTTGGGATTTAAAATTAATTTAAACAACAAATTTGTTAAGCGGATTGATTCTGTTGCTGTTAAGATTATCTGCGCATTATTATCGTTAACCTAAGGAGGTGTTTAACATGGAACAATACTTATCTACTTACCCACCAGTTCTTTCAATTCATGAGGTTGCTGAGATCCTCAGAATTACTGAACGAACAGCGCGTAAGCTTGTTGATGCATCAATAATCCGAGGTAGCCGCGTTGGACGTATGTACAAAATGCCGAAAGAAAGCATTGTAAAATACTTGACTTTAAATGAATAGGAGGTACTACATGGCATTAAGCAAACGACCCGATGGTAATAATTACTATTATGATTTTTATTATTATGACGAAGCTGGAAAAAGACGTAGAAAATCAGTTAATACAGGTATTTCCTCAAAGAAAGATTCACAAAGAGCCAAAGATAAAGCTATCGAAAATGGTTTGAAAAAAAAAGAAGAATTTCTCAAAGAACTTAAAGTCAAAATGGATAGACGCATTGAAAATCACACAATAGGATTACGTAAAGATTATACATTAGCTCAATATGGCGATTTTTGGTTGAATGAAATTGCTGACAATATTAAGGCTAATACAGCGGAAAGCTACCAAAGAACCCTAGTTAATCACATTTATCCCTTTTTAGGGCATATAAGAATTTGCGACTTGAATCAGCTTGACATTAAAGATTATCTTAAGGCACAAATTGATGACTGTAAGCAGCGCCAAGCTACAATAGTTCTTAAAGAAGCGAAGAACAAAAAAGTCAAAAGTAACGAAAGAACCTATTTTACTTCAATTAAAAAGCATTTAACCATTTTATCGATGTTACTTGATTACGCTGTAGGTGAAATGGACATCACGGAAAATCCAGTGAAATTGGTGAACAAGCAGGTTCTTAAACAGATTCCGGAAAGCACATTTGTCGCAGAGCCTTACAATTTAGAGGAAGTCGCAAAATTGCGTGAAGTAATCAAAGGACACCATCTGGAATCCGCTATTATACTCGCTTCTTACTTAGGACTAAGACGCGAAGAAGTGTTAGGTCTTCGTTGGTCAGATATTGACTTATCCAACAGACGAGTGACTATACAGCATGTATGTGTTCTTGTTAAGTCACAGCCTGTATATAGGGACACCCCTAAAAGTAAAGCTTCCAAGGCTTCACTAGCTGTTATAACACCATTACGTGATTATTTGCTGAAGCTGAAGCTTCAACAAGCCAAAGACAAAGATTTTTTTGGCTCAAGCTACTATGACAGCGACTACGTTTGTCGTTGGCCAGATGGCCACCCTATCAAACCAAACAATGTGTCTCAAGGCTATAAGCGCTTGCTTCAAAAAGCTGGTCTAAGACATACTCGCTTTCACGACTTAAGGCATACGGTCGGCGAGGTTATATTAGAAGATACCGGAAACATCAAACTCGTTTCTGATACTCTTAGACACAGTAGCATTGGCATAACTGCCGATATTTACACTCGTTCCAGCGACAAGTCCATCGCTAAAGGTCTAGAAGCGTTGGATACTAGTAATATGGACACCAATGAAGAATCATCAGATGCTAATGATTCATACAATGATGAATCACAATCAAATTAAGATTTTAGCTACTTTTTAGCTATATCGCAACTATTAACTCACACAATCAAAGGCAGAAATCGGCTGATTTAAAAGTCAAAAATCAGCCGAAACCCTTGAAAATTCAGTACTTTTTAAGAACATAGAAAACCCTTGAAAGCAATAGAGGGCACAAGCCTCACCCGCCTTAGGATCTAGTGGGCAACCGTGCAGGTTCGATTCCTGTCATCCGCATTTTTTTCAGATAGTTTTCACATTAAATATCTTTAATTTTATCCCCAAATATGATATAACAAATATGTGCGTTTTACGCGAAGAGTATAGAATTTTAAAGAGGTAATTATATGAAAAAAACAGCATGTATTGCCCTTAGTTCACTTGCATGTGCAACATTCTTGGTTGGCTGTACAAATTCAAACAGCTATGGCACTATCGAAGTCGGAAACTACAAAAACATCACCGTTTCCGCAGACGAAGTTGCCGTAACCGACGAAGAAGTTGAAGCATATGTAAACAGCTTTGTGCAATCATTAACAAAACAAGAATCAGTAACCGATTTTGTGCAAGACGGTGACACACTTAACATCGACTACGTAGGAAAAATCGACGGTATCGCCTTTGAAAACGGTTCAGCTACAGGTGCTACAACCACAGCGGGTGAAAACGGAAACCTTATGTTTAAAAACGACTTGATCGGCATGGCTTACGGTGAAACAAAAGACGTTGAAGTAACATTCCCTGAAGATTACTCACTTAGCGATGTTGCCGGAAAAACCGCCATTTTCACAATAACAATCAATTCTATTACAAGAACCGTCGTTCCCGAACTTACGGATGAGTTGGTTGCGGAGAATTCAAACATCATCGGAGATGACTCGGTTAAAACCGTAAACGACTTATATACATATGCAAGAAACGAATTGGAAATGAGTTACAAAGGAACGACTGCATTTAACAAACTTTTGGAAGAAGCAACCGTTAAAAAATACAACGAAGAAAAAGTAAGTGAAATGGTAAACAACTTTACCGAATATCAGGAATCTTACTATCAATACACATATGGTGTTGATTTGGCAACATATCTCGAAGCCATAGGTTCATCGGAAGAGGAATTCAACGAAAATATTGATAATTCGGTACGTGATTACTTCAAACAATATATGTTGGTTCACTACATTGCCGACAAGGAACATATTACATATTCCGAAGAAGATTATCAAAATATTCTTCAGCAATATGCTAACACTTACGGATATGAATCAGCCGAAGCTTTTGAAGAAAGCTCAACGGAAGAAGATCTTGACAACTTCAAAGCAACTCTTCTTTATCAACAGGTTGTGGAATATCTAGCAGATATTGTAACGGTTGAATAACTTATCTTATATAGAAGAAAAGCAATCCCAAAGGATTGCTTTTTCTTTTTGCGTTTATTAAGTTATTGTTATCAAAGTCGCCCATATCGAGCATCAATTATGAAAAGTGTTATTGAATTATCTAAAATATATCATTATTCCCATCTTCTTACAAATACCCAATAGATATAGCTTGCTATAGCTAATAGCTATAGCAAGTCTTTTTCCTTGTCATCCTATTATTAAGTCGTCATCGTCGAAAATCGCCTCAACAGTATTTAGAGATTATCTGCGACCAAAATACAAAAAAACCACTGCTATAAGCAGTGGTTTTTGATGAGACATCGGGGATTCGAACCCCGGACAACTTGATTAAAAGTCAAGTGCTCTACTACCTGAGCTAATATCCCATATTCTTTTTGAGAGTTAGAATCCAGTGTTTCTAACCTAACAGGGCTAGCTGGATTCGAACCAGCGAATGCAGGAGTCAAAGTCCTGTGCCTTACCGCTTGGCTATAACCCTAAATAATTTAAGGTGGGAAAAGG
>JAEEGL014786059.1_pt1 | contig 28978 bp, 15 predicted proteins | sample 9134231 | NCBI WGS metagenome assembly JAEEGL01 (sample SAMN16246548, study PRJNA631951) | gut metagenome | biome: gut microbiome; feature: rumen; material: fiber-attached | host: Bos | place: Iran: Karaj | collected 2018-10 | reverse complement strand
CAACAAGTCTATCACAGCCACCTCAAGCCTGTTTGAACTTCGCGGTGTCCTTGTGGGAGGCGTGCTTCCCCAGGTAGACTGGCAGTTCTTAAGGAAGAATGCGTCAGATTCATATACAAATGTGATATATGATCACGCCCTTGAAAGCAATGCGGTTCCCACCACAATGCCCAATTACACCCTTGTGTACGATAACTGTGTTCCTTCGGAGACTCAGGCCAACCAGAACGACGTCTATGTGGCCCTGGAGTTCGAAAATAAGGGAGAGTCCTTCTACGGCCGCGATAACCTTATCCCCAGCGGCGGCATATTTTACCTTGTTGCAAAACTTGAAAAGCCCAGCGCAGATCAAATCTCTGCCCTTGCATCCAAGTGGCCCGCAGACCACCAGATTCCTCCCGTGTGGGGTGTAGACGGAGAGACCGTAACGGCTCCTGCCGTCGCCGGTGAATCCAAGAAGATTGCACGCGTATTCATTCAGGACTTCGTTACCAACGCAACGTTCAGGATTGGTGCCACATCACTCCAAAATGCCTACTATTCCGTACCGGACCTCCGTGCATCCCAGATGTCACTGGGTCTGTCCGTAGACCTCCAGTGGATACCCGGTATTGATTACGTTCTGGATCTTTAATCTTGATTAAAAAGGCATCATACGCGCCTTCTACGGCCATCCTTCTCCTGCTCACACTCACCGTGTGGGCAGGGGCGGGGTGTGCCCGTGATGCCTTTGATAATTCCGGGGAAACGCACTCCATTTCCCTTGCTATGTCTATGGGAAACGTTCAGCCCACCACAAAGATGACAGGGGATATAACACAGAATGGCGGTGTTTTCCGCGGGGTTGAGCATATTTGGATGGTCCCTTTTGCTACGGAAGATTCTCAGGAGGTTGCTCCCGGGGATTCCCGCCTTGGCGGTACAAATGTTTCACTGGGAACAAGAGGTATCAACAGCGGAGATATTGTGGCAAACAACAACGCCCACCTTTTCAGGAGTGCCTTTGTCCCAACCGGAATGAACAGGGTCCTTACTTATGGGAAGGCTCCGGATGGAGGGCAGGACGCTTCAAAGGAAAGCAAGCACAGGTACGGGGTTTTAAACCAGAACGGGATTGACGATCCTTCAGGTTCAGACGACATAACCTTCTCCCTGGAGTCGGTGCTCCTGTCCGGAGATGCCGATGAACTTTCGGAGGCGCGGAATACCGCCGACGGCCTTTTGGAGGAACTTAATGTGATTATGTCCCTACTGGGCAGTTCGCAGAACGCGTCAATTCTCAATATCTTTGATGCCGTAAAGCGTGAAAATAAAATCCTGGCCTGCTCCTACCCCACATTCGACCAATTGAGGAATGAGATCCAGACGGCTCTCCTTCGCATTCCATTTGAGAGTATGGACCTCATTGACGAGATATCCCGTGTGAGCCAGGCGGTAAGCGCCTTTTCTGCGGCCCTTGCCGCTGCAGGCTCGGACTTTCCTGTAGCATACGGTATTCCTGAGGGCTCCTTTGGATTCTGGTGGAACGGAAAGGAGTTTACCCGGCTCATAAACGGCGTCAACATATCTCTTGTGGATCCCGCATCCTATTGCTATCCTCCGGGACTGTGGTATTATACCAACAGCCCTATCCAGACGTCGGAAGACGAGGAAGTGAGAAATGAGTATGTGTCCACAAATCTTACCTGGGACGACATTCTTGTCCACTATGACGGTGGAGACCGGGTCAATATGCTCACCCAGTCCGTGGCGGTGACAAATCCCCTACAGTACGGGATTGCGCTTTTGGATCTGTGCCTTGCATTACCGGGAGATGAAGCCGCTTCCCTTGTCAGTGACTGCCCGCTCACCGGCATCATAGTGGGAGACCAGAAGGATGTGGATTTCAGGTTTGTTCCTGCTGTCGGTCCAAGCCGTTATGTTTACGACAATGTGATAGACGGTGTTCTGAAGATAGGCGCCACGGGGGACCATACCCAAACCCTTGTCCTTGAATCGGCCAGGGATGCCACGGTGCATTTTGCGCTGGAATTCAGGAACAACACCGGCTATATCCGCAGTTGCCAGCAGGGAGACATCCTTCCAAGGTGTAAGTTTTATATTGCAGGAGAGCTGGAAGCCCCGTCCGGTGGCAGCGTATTCTCAAAAGACCATAAAACCACATTGACGGTAAGGGTAAACAGCCTAAGGAACGCTTATACAACTGTCCCGGACCTTCATTCCCCCCAACTGGAGATAGGCCTTGTGGCAGAGATGAAATGGAACCAGATCACGCCGCAGTCAATAGTTTTGGATTATTAGGATGTCAAGGATCAGGCATATGGTGGCATTTGCAGTATTACTTGTGATACTGCCGCTTATGTCCTGCCGGAGAGGTAACCCGGATCTTCCGGACGCCTCCCTTGCCGTATCTATGTACATCCCCGGTTCCACTTTGACAAAAGCTGAGACTGGTACGGTGAGCCCTCTTGAGGAAGAGATAAAAGTCACTTCCCTCCAGATATGGGCGTTCCTTTCTGGAACCGGAGAACTTATCAGTTACAAGAGTTTTGCTTCAGGCCAGGGCCTTGAACGCTCGGGCGCTTCAAACAGCACAATCACCCGCTTTGGCCTGCCCCTGTCCCAGGGAATGTTCAAGCGCCTCACCACTGACCCTCGTCCAAAGGTGGACGTGTATGCCGTAGCAAATGTGCAATCTGCCACGGACATTGCCCTTGGGGAGGGAACTTCCCGCGATGCCCTTGACGCGGTTGTCATCAACCAGATTGGCGGAAACTCACCACTCACGATGGCAGTCCCCGAGGCCGGCCTTCCCATGTCCGGCGTCCTCAAGGGGGCCGATGTAACAGGCGGCTATCCTGTCCTCAACATTACCACCCTCAAACTCATAAGGGCGGTGTCCAAGATACGCTTTGTCTTTTGCCAGCAAGGAATCCCTGCAACGGACACTGCCCCTGCAACGCCGGGTAATGAGGAATGTGAGATTCTGGGTATCTCCTTTGACGGGACAGATGGAGGAAAAGACTGCCAGGTAGGCTCCTCCGAGCGCCTGTTTACGGCAAGTACCTTTGACCTTGGAGATCCTCCGGAATACACGCCGCTGTCTTCTTCCATTTCAGGAAGCCCTCTGATTTCAAACGAAAAACTCTCCATAGTGGAGGATCCGGAGGTGCTTTTCTTCCGCGGTTTTGGAAATGAAACGGAATCGGCGGAGCACTATGAGCAAAGGCTGGATGCTGCCGTGGCTGCAGAATCCCAGGTGGGCCCCATATATCTAAGGGAAACGGATAAGACCATCTCCGGAACCATATCTTACCGCGTGGAGAGCGGAGGGGAACTCCGCACTGCGCACTTCTCTATGGCGGGGGACATTTTCTCCCGCAACCACACCTGGATTGTCTTTGCTTCCTTTATGGAAGAGACAATGAAACTTACCCTGAAGACGGTTGTGCTGCCGTGGGAGTGGACAAGTTATCATCAGGACTTCAAGGAAAGCACGGTAAACGTCATACGCCGTTTCACCGTATTTGACACCCCCGTACCAACTTTCAAGAAGGTACAGACTGCCGATGGCTTCTTTGACGTCAGTTTCTGGCACACGGTTCAGTTGGACGATGCAACGGTGGAGAACAACTCCGTTGTAGGCGATATCATAATTGCTACCCCTGTGGGTGGTACCCTCCACGTGATTCCGGTGCCCGGGAAGGAGGGAGGATCGGCCATAACGGATGCCATAACGGTTTCTCCGGCACAGGCCACAATCTATCCAAACTATGCCGGGGACAACGGCCGCATAGAGGACTGCCGCATACCCATAATCATCAGTTGCAACCATACGGACTATACGGACCAGCAACTGGAGGGCAACTACATAGACCTTCATTTCTGCGTTGAAACCCACGACGGGCGTTTCATAGACCTTGGATCCGAGTCCATAGACTATTACCGGTTCATGCTTAAACAGAACTGGAATCAATGACTCTGCGGCGCATTCATATGGCTTGGCTCGCGTGCCTGACGCTCCTTCTTTCGGGGTGCGTGAGGGAGGCTATGCCTTCATTTGAAGAGCCCGGAATAACCCTCAAGGTGCGCTGCGACAATCCTCTTTCTGCCACAAAGGCCGATGGAGAAAAGGACGGAGAGCAGAACTTCAACGAGAACCTTATAAAGTCCGTTGATTTCCTCTTCTATCCCGGCGAAAACCCCGGGGAAAACACGGATGCCGTTCACTATATACGCAAGGAACTGAGTGCGGATCCTATGCAGGCCGGCCTCTGGGAGGCAACGTTCAACCTTGTGATTAAAAAAGACCTCATAGGACTTCTTTTCACTCAGGAGAATGGTCTCAAGGCAACGGTTTACGCCCTTGTGAACTTTGAAAGGGGATTCATCGGAGACCTTTCAGAGACTTCCCGGGCGGAACTTGATTCCAGGCGCATTGTGACGGATTTTGCCGCTACGGAATCTGGATACATCCAGCCTTATTTCCTTATGGACGGCAGCACCGTCATAACTTATGATGCTGATGCAACTCCAAACTCTACGGGTGAAATCGGCCTTAAGCGCTTTGCCGCAAAACTTACCGTGGCGCTAAGCGTTGCCTCCCGCGTAGAACTTAAGCACCAGGCCCCGGTCGACCCTAACCAGGATCCGCTTCCGGACGAAGTCTGGACTCCCGTACCGCATACTATGCGCGTGTACCTTGTGGACGGCGTAAAATCCACCCTCATTGGCGGAACCGATCCAGATCTGGAGCATTTCTCATATAGCGCGGAAGCCCACCAGAGGGCATACGTCAGGGATACCGGAACCCCATATCTGAACACGGAAACGGTAGGGGAGATCACTTATTATCACTCCTGGCCGATGTACTCCTATTCCGTGAGTTGGTCGGCCAGTATGCCGGATTATCCCAATATCGATTACAGGGGAGGCCTTCCTGCGGAGCCGCCGTACTTCAAACTGGAGATGGACTGGAGAAGGGAGGCTGAAAACGGTTATTCCTACGACCGCCGCAAATACTACTACAAGATATTCCTCCCTACGGATAAACTTGAGAGGAACAACTGGTACGGACTGTATCTGGACGTATCCATCCTTGGTTCCGAGACCGACGAAGGAAAGGCCGTCCTGGAGCCCACCTGCTACCTCCTTGACTGGCAGAACAAGTCATTTGCCATCAATAAGTACGCAGTGATTGGCAAAGCCCGTTACCTGTCTGTAGACAAGGCAACGTGGGATATCAACAATGTTGACAAACTCTCCATTCCGTTCCTTTCCAGTCATAACGTTACCGTGGTCCCGGGAAGCGTAAAGGCAACAAGGCCTTACTTTGGCGTGATTACAACAGCCCAGCCCGTTGGGTCTTATCACCAGAAACTGCACGGGTGGATAAAGCAGAAAGACGAGAACTCCTACTACCTTGATTTCAATGATCAGCCAGCAGGCAAGGAAAAGTGGGAGCCCTCAAACTGGCTCACAAACACATCCACATCCATAGAACTGGATCATCCTCTGGTAAACGACAATACCAAGGACGACTTTGACTATTCTGTCTATACCATTGATTTTGACATAGTCCATACGGATCTTGTGGATAATCCTGAGTCACATACGTATTCCCAGTACTTAAGGCATATAACAATAGTCCAGCGCCCCGGTATCTATATTGAAAGTATCAGGAATTCCGACACTGAGATATGTCTTCGTAATCCCAATGATACCAAACCTCAAACCCTTTATGGTTATCCGGACGGAGTAGAGCCCTGGAACGACAAGCCCTGGGGTTATGTGTACGTTAACGGAGGACGTTTTGTAAGGCACGAGACAAAGAGCCATACCGGTTCTGAAGACAACTATTATAAACTGACCACCGCAAACGCCAAAAAGGAGTATCAGTGGCAGACAGTGTGGTATACGGGAGGCAGCAGGGAGATGTTTGACATCCACGTCACAATGCTTCCTTCCAATTCTGCCTTTGTAATTGGAGACCCCCGGGAAGACGAGGTTAATAACCTGGACTCCAGGACCAGCTACCCCAACCTTTACGAGTACACCGTGGACGGAAAGAACGCCGATGAAAAATGGAAAAACGTTTCCATTCTGGAAGCAATCAGGGCGGGTTCTACTGAGTATCCGGAAGTTGAGAACGGAGTATACAGAAGGACCGGATTCAACGCGGCCGATGCCCTGTACGGAGAGTCTCCTCGCCCCCTCCGGTGGTATTATCCCACGGAGAAGAGTTCCCGTACGGAGAATATGCTGGCGCCAAGTTACCGTATCTGCTCAAAATTCGGCGGAACGGAGTTTGGGACTGTTACCAAGCCTTATGCGGAATATCGCTGCGCGGCCTATCAGGAAGACGGTTTCCCTGCCGGCCGATGGCGCCTTCCCACCAAGGCCGAAATACACTTCATCGCCCAACTTTCCGCCAAGGGCTTCTTTGAATTCCTTTTCAACAACAACGGCGTCTACTGGTCGGCTCACGGCGCTATCAAGATAAATGGGGCAAACGTTGAAGATAACAACTCGACAGGTGCCTTTTTCCGGTGTGTATATGATTCCTGGTATTGGGATAAGGTAGACGGCCTGGAGGGTGATCCCCGCCAGCCCGTACGCGATAAATTTGTCTGGGGAGATATGGCGAGATGAGAAGGCCGATTGCATATCTGATGGCGGTTATAGCCATTCTGTCCTGTACTTCTTCATTTGAGGAGAAGGAGGCGGTCTATGGAATGGACCCAGCCCTGGAAGGGAAGCCTGTAACGGTTACATTCTCTATTCCGGCAGTCCGCCTTGCGTCTATGACAAAAGGCGTAGAAGGGGCGGAGGGTGACATCACGGCCAGTCCATATCTGGATCCCGACAAACTGTATCTTGTTGTTTGCGGCTCCACCCAGAGTATCAAATATATAAGGAAGGCGGAGGTGGTCCTTGACGGCAATAACCAGCCCGTCACCCAAGAGGTCCCTGTGTCCAGTATCCCTGATTATCCCCTTACGGACGGGGTGTCGGTGGTTACCGTGTACAAGTTCAAGGTTCAGTTGGAACTCTCCGACTCCCGGCGTACCATCCATTTCCTTGGAAACATTGACGAGAATCAGTTAAATACGGGTTCCTATTCCTACCAGATTCTTCCTACACTTGTCTCCTATCCCGGAAAGCAGGCATACTGGCAGCAGGTCCAGCTTGATGCCATCCATCCCAAACTGGACGCCAACAGCCAGCCCATAGTCCAGAACGGCTCTTATCTTCCGGATGATGCCACTGAGGCGGCCCTTACTTATATCCCTCTTATCCGCAATTATGCAGAGATTCAGGTGACTGACGCAACGGCGGCTGAAGATGAATTTGATCTTTACAGTTACGCAGTCATTCACTTCCCCAAGAACGGTTCAGTGGTTCCGTACCGCGGTAACGCCGGCCAGGGTGTGGATCCCTTCAGTTTCGGCCCTCCTTCCGGATACCGCTTCAGCGGCTATGAACGCTGCGATTTCCCTATGCTTGACGAGACCCTTGGCTACCTTGGCAATATGCCGCCCAAAGTTGGAATAGATGGAATAGATAAATACATCCCCGATGCCGATTTATTTGAGTATCCTGAAAAAAGCGGAGGGAGAGTGCTCCGTTACGATCCAAACAATTCCGACCAGGGCTTCTATATCTATGAGCGTACAATCCCCAATGAGAACCTTGACCCTACGTTTGTGATTATCCGCGGCAGGTTTGGGAATGAAGGGGAGTATTTTTACTACCGCCTGGACCTTATGGAAACAAAGGTGGTGAATAATGAGTCTGTTTACCAGTACTATCCCATCTACAGGAATTTCAGGTACAATATCAGGCTCAACAGGATATCCTCCGCCGGCGTAGCAACGCCTCAACTTGCCGCCGTTTCCTCCGGCGCGGAGGATATATCGGCCGATATTTCAATGAGGCACCTCGGGGATATCTCCAACGGCCTTACGCGCCTTGTGGTGGAGCCGTTTATGTCAAGGACCTACACGGGCCCCAACGAGGAAGGATACTATTACCTCTATGCCCGTTTCTTCAATGACGTCAATTCCCCGGATCCAAACACAGACTGGGGCGCGGTATCCGTGGAACTTCTCCCTATGGAGGGGAACGAAGATGATATCCTCACCCTTTACGACGACGTAGGAAACGAGGTGCACGCCTTCTATCCGTCGGCCCAGGAGATGGGCGGAGTGCCGGGATTCAGGATAATCCGTTTCAATACAAAGATTCCGGGCAGCGAGACCAAGACCCAGAAGATAAAGATTACGGGCCGTAACCTCTATACCCACGAGCAGTATCCGCTTTACAGGGAGGTGGAAATCAGCCTTCAGAACAAGCAGACCCTGCAACTGAGCCTGAGTAAGCCGGAACTTCCTCTTCAAAAGGAGGCAAAGGAGATACTCAGGATATCCATACCGGACGGCCTTCCTTCCTCAATGTTTCCGCTTGAGTTTATCATTGAGGCGGAACGCTCCTCCCTTACTCCGGACAATACCATTGAGGGGAACAATCTTCCCGTGTTGTCCGGACAATCCATATCGGAGAATGTCGCTTACAAGGGGAAGCAGACCATCCAGTTTGTCCGTACGCTTTCACTGGAAGAGTACAATGGCATTACGGAGGTGGATAATTTCCGTACATTCTCCTGTTATTTCAAGACAAACCGGGAGTTGAGCGCCACCACCATCTGGGTGGCCAATGAATACTTCCATATTGCAAGTATTTCCTTTACCAATTCCAGTAAGGATGGCGGTAACATAGGCTTAGGCGATAATCTAAATAACGGAGGCCAGCTATGAGTAAGTTAACGGATATAAAGGTTCTGCTATTGATGGTTTTGTCTCTTATGACGGCCTGTCAAAAAGAGGTGGAGACCCCTTCTCCGGCCTCTGAAGTGCAGACTATGCATTACCGGGCAATCTTCCGGACCGATGTTGGCACCAGGGCAACCGTGGGAGATGGTATGGTGTATGAATTTGAAGCCGGAGACAGGGTGTATGTGGAAAGTGAGGATGGCAGCCTGTATGGGTTTTTGTCTATGTCAGATGCCGCCGAGGTAGGTAATCACGAGGCCTATTTTGAAGGGGATCTTTCTTATGTGGGAGGTGGCTCCCCTGATAGTAACCCGCTTATTACTCTTGTCCTTGTGAGCGGGACGGATAATCTTCACAGCGTTACTGACGGGAAAGTGGATGCCGTTACCGGCGGTAGTTATAGTCAGGACGGGTGGGCCCCGTCCCTGGAAGAAGCCGTGAGTCGTTTGAGCCATTTTACCGGCTCCGGCAATCTCAAGGATAATAGTTTCACACTTCATCAGCAGTCCAGTTTTTTGAAGTGTTCTGTAAGAATGAGTTCCTTGGATGCGCCGATAGACCGTGAGATGACCGTCAAACTGGTCAATAACAGCACCCTTATCCGGGAAGCCGGTATTACGGTGAGCCAGGCCGGTTCCATTCCTTTTGTATTTGCATTCCTTGGAGGCAACGTTTCACTTGAAAATGCCCAATTGGTGGTAGAGTGGAAAGACTCAGAGAATACGGATCAATCTAAAGATTTTTCCATTGCAAATAAGGCACTTGCCGCCAATACCTATTATACCATTTCCCGTTCTACGCTTTCGTTCGACGGTTTCAAAATCACCGCCATTTCAAACGAAACTACCATCAAGTTCAATTATGACGGTATTCAGTATAGCCTGGATTTTGGGGATACCTGGACTCCTTATACCAGTCAGTTCTCATTGAATGCCGATGATGTCGCCTGCATAAAGGGAAACCGCACCCAGTATTTCAACCCTGCCACAGATCAGTGGGGGACCCCTTCGAATAAGCCCATTTTTGAGGCCAATAAGAAGTGTTATATTTCCGGAAATATTATGAGTCTTCTTGCCGACGAGGAGAATCTCTCCGAGAGCGCTTTCCAGGGAGCCTTTTCGAAAGGAAAAACAGCAATCGAATATATCGATATCCATCCGGATGACCCGCTGATTCTTCCGGTGACTACGCTGGCCTCTCAATGCTATATGCAGATGTTCCGTAATTGTACCAGTCTTAAGCGCACACCGCAATTCACGGTGGAAGGTACTGCTTACCGGTGCTGCTACAATATGTTCCGTGATTGCAAAAATTTAGAGGATGTGAGCGGTATCGATCTTCCGGCTATGATACTTTCCCAGGATTGCTACAGGGAATTGTTCCGGTCGTGTGAAAAGATAACTACGTCTCCGGATCTTCCTGCTCTGGATCTTGAACCGGGTTGCTATCAGCAGATGTTTTCGGATTGTAAGAAACTGGGTTATATAAAATGTCTTACCAAGACAAACGTAAATGTTAAGAACAGCAACAATGAGTATATGTATACCAATAATTGGGTGACTAATGCTGGTTCTAGCGTTTCGTCAAAATCTTTTTTCAAAAATCCTGATAATAACTCTTGGATGCAAAATAACAATAGCGGTATCCCCTCCAACTGGACGGTTGTAGATTACACGGAATAATCCCCCGGATGTTTCAAAATATAAAGCGGATTACAGAAAAAGCAGGTATTTAATGGAATCACTGGAAATACTTCAGGACACTTTCTTTGTTCTCTTTTATGGCGGCGTAATAATGCTTGACTTACTTGCGGCGCTGTACTTGCTGCTGAGGAGTGGCAATGCCTATGCGCCGGAGGTGGAATCTCCTGTGCGCCTTCGCCGCTGGGCCGCAGTTTTCCTGTTCTCTATTGCAATCAGCCACGTGTACTGGCTGGTCTATACGTACTGGTTCTACTCCTCGATGACCCATTACCTTGTTGTCTGCGGGCTGGATCTGCTACTTCTTTTCCCCTCTATAGTTGGCATTCTGCTGTCTATGCTTCAGGACAGGCGCAGGCCAATATGGCCATTTATGTTAATGATGCTTCCTACCGCAGTGCTTCTTCTGATAAGTATTTTCCGGGGAGGAACCGCGTTGTTCGTTCCGCTTGGCGTCAGTGTCGTCCTTTTGTATGCTCTGCTGATAGTGTTCATTTTTATTGCTGTCCGCCACTATGGATACTGGCTCAGGGATAACTACGCGGACCTTGAGCGCAAGGAGGTATGGCAGAGCACCCTCATACTTGCCCTGTTCCTGCTTTTCTTTGTGGTCTATAGCATTACTACCGGAAAGAGCCGTGCCGTGGCATATTTCTTCCAGATATATACGGTAATTCTGGTGCTGCTGCTTGTCTGGCGCGTGGAAACGCTCCAGGCACTCTCCGAACCCACATCTCCGGAAAAAACCGCTCAAACCCCTCAGGCCATACCTGCAAACATCGGCCCTCTCCTGAAAAAGCATTGCGAGGAAGGGCAGTTATACCTTCAGCATGACCTTTCCCTTGCGCAACTTGCCCAGGTCATAGGGACAAACCGTTACTACCTTAGCCAGTACTTTGCGCAGCAGGGTCTCACATACAACACTTACATCAATAACCTCCGCATACGTCATTTTGCAAATTTGTATCATAATGCGGTGGAACAAGGGTGCTCCTATACCGCCCAGCAATTGGCTTTCGAGAGCGGATATCGCAGTTACAGCACCTTCAGCGCCGTATTTAAGCAGCATACAGGGAAAACCGTAACGGCTTGGATGCGTAGCGTCATAGCCCAATAAACAGGTAATCCCACTTTCAGAATTTGCAAAACTTTTTCAATTTATGCAAAATCCGCAAACCTCGCGGAGAGGATTTTTGTTTTGATAAATTTTATCCCTATTTTTGCGCCGTAAGGTATTATGAGAACTGTTTCCACCATATTCAGGAGCGCTATTCTTGCTGTGGCAATCGCCCTCAGTTGCGGGGTTGCCGCCGCGCAGGACCTCACTATCAGGAACAATCTCATCTGGGACGCCGTAGGCGCTCCCAACATCGGCCTTGAATATCCCCTTTCAAAGCACATGAGCCTTGGCGCCAACTTTGGTTTCAAGCCCTGGCCGCGCTTCCTTTTCTGGGATACTGAATACGTTCAGAACACAAAGCACTGGAAGCATCTTGTGATTGCTCCGGAGTTCCGCTTTTATTTTGACCAGGTTTATGACGGCCTCTTTGCCGGCGCAGATTTCATCTACACGCACTACAACGTGGGTAATGTGAGGTTCCCATTCGGCCTTTATCCGGACGTTGTGGATCATAGGGTGCAGGGAGATTTCTTCGGTGCGGGCATATTCGTGGGCTATTCCTGGTGGCTGGGAGACCATTGGCGCATTGAGGCGGAGGCAGGCGTCGGCGCAGGCCTTGCAGCCTATGACAAGTTTGAATGCGCCCACTGCGGCACCCGTCTTGGGGAGGAAAGCAAACTTGCCCTCATCCCTAAACTTGGCCTCAACATAGCCTACAATGTGCTTCCAAGGCACGAGTGGGTTGAAATGGTTTCCGGCATAGACACCGTCCAGATCATCCGTCCGCTCCTTATGGTGGCCCAGGTAAAGGAAATTGCGCCTGAGCGTACATCGGCCCGTGACATTGCGGGGAAAGACCACTGGGTAACGCCCATTGAGAATTACCGCACAATCGATGAGATCATAAACGCTCCCGCGGGGTCTGACAGCATCCGCTACGTCCATTTCCCGCTGGACAGCATAACCCTCTATAAGGATTTCGCCGACAACAGCCCGGTGCTGGATGAAATCCTTGACGTAAGCCGCCGCATCATTGCCGATGACCGTGATTCCCTGGCCCTCATCCAGATTGTGGGCCTGGCATCAGTTGAAGGTAACTGGAAGCACAACAAGTGGCTGGGCGAAGGCCGTGCCGCGGCCCTCAAGAATTACGTCGTTAGTGAACTTGGCATAGATGAAAGCCAGGTGGAGGCTCAGGGCAGGGGAGAAGCCTGGCCCTGGTTCCGTAACCAGATATCGGCCCTTATCCCTGACGGCGGTTCAGGAATCACCGGGGATGAGGCTTCCTGGCTCCTTGACCTCATAGACAACGAGCCTGATCCCGAGGCCCGTGAGAAGAAGATGAAGGCCAACAGGTCTCTTTACAGGGCCCTGAAGGAGGATATCCTCAAGGATCAGCGAAACTCCGGTTACGTACACGTTTACTTCAAGACCAAGCCGGATCTTGTGGCGCAGGACCTTACCGCCATAAATTCACTCATCCAGGACCACCGGTATTCCGATGCCGTGAAGGCCTACGAAAGCAGGGCGGAATATATGGACCGCGTGAAAAAGGACGCAGAGGCCGCAAACGCCTACGGCATAGCCCTCTTTGGCGCAGCCGTGGAACTTGAGCAGATAGATACCCTCCAGGCGGGGCAGGCCCTTGAGATTCTTCGTGAGGCCGATGAAATGGGCAGCGACTGCGCCCGCGGGAACATTGATGCCGCGCAGGAATTCCTCCGTAAATACAACGAGTATATGGAGCAGAAACGCTCCCAGGAGGCCCTGAAGCAGGAGATGGAAAATGATGCCAAGGCGGCAAAGAAAAATAAGAAGAACAGGAAATAACAACAACTTTATACATTAAGCGTATGACAAAAATTCTCAAAATTGCCCTCGCCGGAGCGGTTGCGCTCCTTGCTTTGGCATCCTGCGCCAAGAAGGAGGCCCCTTCCGCCGCAGTGAATCCCAACTTTGACGAGCAGAGCAACACTGTCAAGACACAGTTTGTCCTGAACGTCTCCACTTCCAATGCTCCCACCACAAAGATGACTGCGGCCAATACCCAGGCCACAACGTCCGAGACCTTCCGCGGTATGGAGGAAGTAGCCCTCCTTACCTATGAGCTAGCTTCAAACGGAAAGCATCTTTATGATGTTTCCACAGCTCCCACCGCTACACGTAAGTACAGCCTGGGACAGCTCCTTAATACCGGCACCATCACGGAGTCCAACTCCCGCCGTGTCATTGAGCTTTCCCTTCCCGTTGGTACAAACACCCTCCTTTTCTACGGTAAGGCCCCCAAGGGTTCCCTTTCGGATGACGAGGCAGGTAAAGTGACTATGGATGTGCAGGAAGATGCCTCCAATACTACATTTACCATCGCCCCCCGTCTGACCGCTGAGAACCAGACCATATTCAATGAGACCACAGACCTGATCGCTACCGCTCTTACCGCTCTTTCCAATGCCGGTCTGAAGCAGTACACTGAAGGCGTTGAGGATGCGGCCCATACCCGTGACCTCCGCTACGCTTTCTACTGGCCCGTCAACTCTGCCGCCGATATCCTTAATGTTGCAAGTATGGATCCCGCCCAGCTTGCCGCCCTTCCCGCAGATGGAGATCCCGGAACAGGCACCCACGCTTCCCAGACTTTCCATATCGGCTCCCTTACCTGGCCTGAACTTGGCGCAAAGTATGAGTTGAACAATGATGGCAACCCTGCCAACGACGTACCTCTCAGTCCGTTTGAGGAAATCCTTGGTCAGGTCCACTCTGAACTCACCAATATGCGTGTTATGGGCGGCGGCGCAGAGCTCCGTGCCGGTTCCGGTGATGCCCTTCAGTATCTTGTGACCGATATCTTCGCCGTTGCAAAGCGCGTGAACACATCCGTCCCTTCCTTCTGGCAGGGCCAGGCCGCGGTTCTCCTTGCAGGCCGTATCATCGATATCCTTTCAACTTGCTTTGACACCAGTAATAATCCCGTCACGTACAGGCCTATTGGAACCATCCAGAATGCCATTGAGAATAACGTATATGGCAAGCCTGCCTCCAATTATTCCCACGTAAACGATCTTCAGGGTTTCCCTGAGAACATCAATCTCCCCAAGGGCGCAGCCATCCTGGATTACAATCCTGCAACCAAATCCTGGTCTTACAAGACTGAACTTCCCACCTACGGCCTTGGCGGCGGCGCTGCCGGTACCACCCAGATTGCCAAGTATCTGTATCCTGCAGAACTTATGTACTTTGGCAACAGCCCCGTGCGTGTAACTGACGACGCCCACGAAACAGCCCATTATCCTGCAACCGTTGCCACCTGGGACAACGACGCTACCTGGGCCGCCGGTGACCTTGCAGGCTCAACAGGCTGGACCAAGGACGGCAAGGTTAAGTCCACTACCCGCAGCGTTGCCATGCAGAAGGATATCAACTACGGTACCGCTCTTCTCAAGACCACCGTCAAGTACGGCAACGCAACCCTTCAAGACAACAATGCAGCCATCCAGGCAGACCGCACAGGCGCAGTTGAGGCCAACAATACCATTACCGTTGCAGGTGACTCCTTTGAACTTGTCGGTGTCATCGTGGGCGGTGCCATCCAGACCGTTGGCTGGGACTTCGTGAACAAAGGCAGCACGTTTGATTACCTCATCTATGACGGCCAGGTTGCAAACGGTGTCATCTCTTCTACCGTAGGCACACCTACCGATCCTGTTTACACCCTGGTTTGGGATAACTACAATTCCACTCTTCCCAACAACGCCCAGTCTCCCGTATATGTAGCCCTTGAGTTTGTAAACAACGCCAAGGACTTCTGGGGTCACGCCAACAAGGTTCGCAAGGGCGGCACCTTCTACCTCACCGGTAAGTTGGATCCCGCAGGTCTTGCCTTCCCTTCACGTACCGCTACCAACTATGCGCAGCCTCCTTACGCAGATGCAGACGGCAGCACCATCACGGCTTCCCGCGTATTCATCCAGGATTTTGTGACAGTTGCAAACTTCACTATCAGTGAAACTTCCCTGCAGCACGCTTACGTGACTGTGCCTGACCTCCGCTCCTCAGAGATTTCCCTGGGTCTTTCCGTGGATATCAAGTGGGAGACCGGTTTCACTTTCAATGACATTGTTCTTGGTGAATAATTCATAGTCAGTGACATCCTTCCGTCATACGCTTATTTTCGCCATCATGGCTGTGGCCCTGGTAATCCCCCAGGGCTGCAGCCTGTTGGACGAAAATCTTGAGGATTGCGAGAAGGATCATCTCCTGAACTACGAGCTACGGCTTGTGACCAATATGAGTACCGAAATAAATACTCAGTTGGAAACGGATATCTCCACTGATGTGGAACTTTCCGCCGCCGCGGCTCTAAGAAACTATCTCAGGAATATCTTTACAGACTTTGCCCACGATGTAGACCTCTCCTTCTACGACGTAGTTGACGACTCAGTACGTCTCCACCACGAGGCCCACATTATGGACGCCAATCAGAGCAGTTACACCCTTTACATTCCTGTGCACCGTTATATGCACACGGCTGTAGCAAACGTGGTGGACAACAATCTGATAACCCTGGAGGACGATAACTACTGCCATAAGGGACATCTCCACCAGGCTGTGGCCGATACTGTCTCAACTCACAATACCGGCCTCTTTACGGCCCGTCTTCCTATGGATGTGCTGGAAGACCTGGACCAGACCTTCAATGTGCACCTTTATATGGCCAACTGCGCAACCGCCCTTGTGGTGGATACCCTTGGCAGCCATATCAAGGACCTCAAGGTGCACCTTACAGGTTTTGCCACGGATTACAACATCTGTGACAGCACTTACACATTCCAATATACTCCTGTTGTGGTGTCGGATAAGTTGGATCTTTCAACTCCCGGCGGTATGTGCTTTGCCTCCGTCAACTATCCTTCAAGGGATACCCGCCCCACAAAGAGTATCTTCGAAACCACGGATCCCTTCCTGTCCGAGAGTGCCGCCAATTCCATCTGGCAGATCCGCGCCTATGCCACTCTCCCCAACGGTACGGTAACGGAAACCAAACTTGGCGTTACCAAACCACTGAGGGCGGGACAGTTCAAGATTTTCAAAGTCAAGGCCCTCAACAACGGGTCCGTCCAGCCGGAGGACCCCGATGTCGCAGTCAGCGTAGCGCTTGACTGGCAGGCCGGTCAGGAACACGAAATAGAGCTGTAGATGAGGAAATTTCCTTTAATATGGCTCGCCGCTGCCGTGTGCCTTTCCGGTTGTACTGCCCTAGAGGGAAATTATGGACAGTCACCGGAATCCTTTGTCTCTGAAGGGGAGGATTTATGCATTCCTCTTGCCCTTTCCGTGGGTACTGTAAAGCCTCAGACCAAGATGACTCCGGCCATCACACAGGCCGATGCAACGGAAGCGTCTTTCCGTGGAATTAAAGAAATTTACGCCATCCCTTTCAGGGCGGCGCGCCCTGTAAACGGGTCCGACCAAAGAATCGGCCCCAATCTCCTTCTGCCGCAGCAGGGGATTCCCAGTTCCTTTGGTGATAACGCCCAGGATGGCGCATTTGAAGGCCTTGTGCGCTCCAATAACTCTCACCTTTACAACGACGTTTATATGCGCCGCGGCACGGCTTCAATGCTTGTGTATGGTCAGGCAATTGATGCGAATGTTGCCATTTCTCCGGATTCCGTGGCCTTCAAGCGCCGGAACGGTGTCCTTCGTGCGCATAATCAGTATTCCGCGCAGACTCCTTCTGAAATAACTTTTACGCTGGAACCGTTTATTACAACTGCTAATGAGGCATCTCTCCAGAGCACGGTAAACGGGCTCCTGACTTATCTTAACAGCATTGCCGGGGCAACGGTGTCACTGACTGGATATGAAAGGCGCGTTACAACGCAGACCACCTGGACTTACAATTGGTCAGTTCCCGCCAATTACAGTAACTACGCAGACCTAAAGAATGCGTTTGACTTTTTTACGGCAAATGAAGTAGGGTTCTCGGCCGGTAGCACAGGTATAAACCAGATGCTTACCACGCTGTATAACCGGCTCTACAGTATGGCAAATAGTAATACGGCTGGCGGTAACGATTATAGGCTAACTTATTACGGCTATTATAGCAACACGGCACAGTACTATTATTACGTTTACCAACTTGCCCGCCAAATCCGTTCGTTGATAGACAATTCAACATATGTAACCCTTTCCGGCAGCGGTGCAAATGTTACAGTGAGCCTTAAAGGGGACTATGCCAATTTCCCGGATAGTTATGGTGTACCGGCAGGCTGCGTTGCCCTTCAGTGGAACGGCTCTCAGTTTGTCCAGCAGACCCCCGCTACCGGAAGCGCGCTTGCTCCAATAGACTCATATTGCTATCCGCCCAGCCTCTGGTATACCACAAACAGCACTATTAAAACGTCGGACGACTCCTCTGTTACAGAAGAGTACAAGAGCGCAAACGTAAGTTGGACAGACATCTTCAACCAGTATACCTTCTCCAGCGCAGTAATCCAGGGCTCGGAATCGGCTGCCATAAAAGACCCTCTCCAGTATGGCGTGGCTATGCTGGAAGTGAACCTTAATAAGGCTGAGTCCCCCGGTCACACCCAGCTTTTACTGGACAGCAAGGCTAATACCGTAGACGTCCGTAACAGCAATTACCCGCTCACGGGCATCATTATCGGTGAGCAGAAGAACCAGGCGTTTGACTTCACGCCTCTTATGGAGGGCCTCAGCAGTTATGTCTATGACAACGAGGTCTACGACGGCGGCAATCCAAAGGCATACATCGCCGGAGCATCGGCCGGCCTTACCTTCAAGCCCGTTCAAACCCTTGTGGTACCCACCGAAGACGCCCAGGATGTACACGTGGCCCTTGAATTCCAGAACAACAGCGGGGCCGATTTCTACGGCGCAAACGCCAATAAGATTGCGGCAGGCACCCGCTTCTACCTTCTTGCAATCCTTAAATATTCCCAGGCGTCCGCTCCGGCAGGAAAGGCTCTTGACGCAGTATTTGTCAGTGACCATACAACAAAAGTCACTTTCAGCATAAACAGCCTTGCAAAGGCATATAACACCATCCCGGAACTGAGGGATCCCCAGTTGGAGATAGGTGTAACGGCAAAGGTGGAATGGATACAGGTTACACCTGCAGAAATTCCTATGTATTAGAGAACTATGAGAACGCGCATCGGCATATTGGTACTGCTTGCAGCCGCCCTTCTGGCAGTTGCAGGATGCCTCCGTGACCCTCTCCTCTATCCGGAGAACGGGAACCTTACGGTGCGTGTCTTTCTCCCGGAATCTATCATTACAAAGGCGGAAACCGGGGATGAGGCGGCGGTGAATGATGAGAGAGTTGTCTCCACGCTTCAGATCTGGGTATACAGGCACGGAGGTGCTGATGCCACTTCCCTTGTGGGATACAGGATGCTTGACGGAGACGCCCTTGCGGCAACAGGCATTAATTCCGGTCACGAAACCCGTTTCACAATACCCGTAGATGAAACTTTTGTAGACACTAAACCCAGGGTAGATGTATATGCCCTGGTGAATGGCGCTAGCGCGGGCTTTACCACAGACAAGTTTGCCTATATAGCAGGAGACTGGACAAAACTGAATCCCTCCGACTTACAGGACTATGTCTTTGGCGGAGATCTTTATGGAGTCAACACCCTTACATCGGCAGTCCCTGCGGGAGGCCTTCCTATGGCGGGCATTGCGATGAATCAGGAGGTGACGGGAGACTTCCCGGTCCTTAGCATCTCCACCGTCACGGTTACAAGGGTGGTTTCAAAACTGAAATTCGTTTTCTGTCAGATGACGGATAACGGCGTTCCCGTGGACGAATTCCATATCACCGGCATTTCCATTAGCGGAAATATCGGCCAGAATGAGAAACTCTTCACTACGCTGGATTACGACAGTTCCGGGTATGACGCCCTTTCCAAGACTTATCCGGCCGATGGCCCTCTTCCGGTGTCGCCGGCTTACAATCCCGCTCCTGGGGACTATCTCTATCAGCCCGGAATGACGGCCCAGGAGTATGACAATGTAATCCGGGGCGGCATCAGTTCCGGTGTCCTCACTCAGTGGGGGCTTACATACCTCAGGGAAAGCGACCAGAAACTTACCGGGACAATTGACTACACCGTCGGTACCGGTGGCTCTATGCGCACCAAGCAGGCCGTTTTCACTATGGATGCGGCAGGGGATTTTGTCCGCAACCACAGTTGGACCATCTATGCCTATTTCATTGGAGGCCGGTTAGTGGTTCAGCCCACGGTACTTCCCTGGATTGCCGGCAACGACCGCTTTACATTCAGGACGGAGGGCAGTACGGAACTTGGATATGAGAAGCCCTGGCTGCGCTATGACATTGACCAGGAGGCATGGACCTGGAACGATACCTGGCTGGTTGTAGCATACGGTTATGAAGGCGGTTCTGTTGGTAAGCCCACGCATTCCCCGATGTTTACGCTCACCACTACAAACTCCAACGACCTTAAACTGCAGCTTAACAACGACCACTTCATCTTTGTCCAGATGAGATCTTCAACGGACGGAGAAGGTAATCCGGTGTTCGCGTACAATAAACTTGGCCAGACACTTGAGATTCCGGCATCATCCGATCCCACCGTCACCAACTTCTACGTTGTTCCGGTGAACGACAACGTGATGCAGGATCCTTATGTGAAGGTTTTCCTTACGGAGATCCATTCCGGAGACGGCCTGCCGCCCCAGAACATTCCGTTCAACCATAACCTGCCAGGTGATGAGGACCATACGTCCATCCTCATCTACAACCCCGGACGCGCGGAATACACTGCCAATCACGATAACCACAAGAACCCGTCAGGCAGTAGCCAGACCACCCAGTACTGGCTGGAGGAAGAATGATTTAAATGAGAAGAGTACTTGCATATTGTCTTCTTTTTGCCCTCGTCCTGGCTTCGGGATGCGTGAGGGAGGCGGCGCCCGTGGATCCGGGTCTCAATCCGGTGCTCTCCGTAAAGCCTGTCCTCCATCGTGACGCCGTTACAAAAGTGGATGATACAAACGCCGGCATAAAAAAGGACGACCTTGTGGATGCGCGTGACGAGCTCCGTGAGAACTTCTTCGGCTCCCTTGATATCTTTGTCAAGAGGCAGGCCGACGCCGCTTCATCGGCCTGGTTCAAGCAGTATCACCTCAAGGCCGGTGACCCCGGGGTGATAGTGGATGATACCAAGTACGACTCAAAGAGCCTTCTGGACCAGGCCAAGCAGGCCCTGGCATCAAACTGGGCAGAACAAGGTTATGAACCCGGCGTGCCATATGATATCTATGTGACTGCCAACAACCCTCATACCGTGGCGGCTTCGGCCCCTGCAAACCTTGCCGCCCTCAAGGCGCTTACCACCAACAGTACGGATGTTTACAGGTATTATCTAACCTATACCCCGCCCACTACGGACCCCGTTTACTACTCCAACTGTATGTACTCAGAAGAGAAGGAGTTCCTGATGGACGGTAAGATAGAAGGCTGGGAAATTGATCCTTCCACGTCCGAGCAGGTGTTTGACGTAGACCTTCAGCGTGCCGCGGCCAAGGTAATTATGACTGTGAAATTCAGCGATGAGAAGACTATTCCTATGATTCCGGAGGATCCTTCTTTGCCGCCACAGACAGACGCCCAGGGCCGTATAGTTATGGGTTCTGTTCAGGAGTATATGGCAATGGTAGGCCGTACGGCCGGCGTCCCGCGCTGGAAACCGGTAAACTTCAATCTCAACGGAACGGATATCTATTCGGCGGAAAACAATCTTCCTGCAACAGGGGGGCTCACCACTATTGACAGTAACTTTACGCCTTTCCTGGAAGGTACATATCCCGACAATACCAATAACACATTTGCGCTTGTCACATATACCTATTCCGTAGACTGGAGCGCAGACGATTCCCGTATTCCGTATATCCTGCTCTCTGTATTCTACACCAGGGATTCAGACGGAGACCAGCTCAGAAGTTACTACCGCATCCCTATCTGCGACGAGCATACGGTCACCTCCATTGACCGCAATCACGTGTACGTTGTGGACGTGGAAATTGCCTCACTCGGATCCTCCAACGAGTCCTTCGAGGCGCAGGATGAGGAACTCCGTATTGAGTATCACGTGATTCCCTGGACAGAGACCAATATGTCCCAGGAGGCCACTACGGTAAAGATTTCCGATACAAAGTACCTTACCATCCTTCCTACGGAGTATATCCTGAAGGGTGATGATACTCAGAGTGTGGATATGCTGTGGTATGCTTCTGTTTCAACGGCTGACGGCCGAATAGTGGACATTGATCCTTCATCTCTTTCTGTGTCCTATGTGAACTATCAGGGAAATACGGTAGATATTAAGGGAACCGTCACCAAGCAGGTAAGGAATGACGCCGGGAATCTGGTCACGGCAACAAATGCCAATACGGACGGCAAGAGGGATATTGTGATCACATCAACGGCTCCCAATGGCAGTACCGCCAAGGGTGAGACAATAACGATTACTCTTACCCCTAACGGAATGATCAGGGTGCAATCCGAGGCTCTGGCAAGCCGTGCCATCAAGGATTTCCAGTTTACGGTATACCTTAAGAACGCCACTGGCGTAGATCCGGTCACCATAACCATACGTCACTTCCCGCTGGACAATATCCAGTCCTACACAGGAGCGCGGTCATCCAGACGGGATGAGAATTATTCAACAGAGACAATACGGGAGTACTCGTTTAATCCAACCGCAGATGGTTGGACATCCTGGGACGGATATGAAAATAATATTGAATGTTCTTACTCAGATTACAACAAGGCTAGTGATGGAAAGAGCACAAATGTTACAAATGATCCAATAGGAAGTGCATCCAATTACGACAGTCGTTCAGAGATAGAAAGTGGCGGTAACGGCTCTGCATTGCAAACAGCTTTCAGAAATGCAGTCCCTCAAGGAACTAGCCGACAGAATGCTAATTCAGAGGCCAATGCTTATTTTGATGAGGATTCTGGTTATTGGTATTGGGGCCAAACGCAGACCACAAATAATGCCAGTCAAAACTCATATGACTGGAGTACTGGCGGCGGCTGGAGCAGGACTTATTATCGGTGGACGACATATTATAGAAGACAATATTTTAAAACTGTGACGCATTACTATGCCCGCAGATATTATAGGGACGTTTCAGTTAACGTACCTACAACGGGTAGTTGGGTAGAATGGGGCGGTCACAGCGGAACAACAAATGCAGGAATCTTTACAGCAAAGGTATACTACAATGGTATGTGCTATGGCATCAACGGGCCTAATAGCCGTGGAGATTCTTATACCAACCTTACAAACAACCATATGTACGTGCTTCAGATCACATCTACCAGTGACAAGTACGTACTAGGAAAGCCTGTTCTTGATGGCAATTACCAGTCTCAGGACAGGGTGGTTTCCCCGGCATTTATGATTGCTTCTCAGTTGGGCGCTGTAACTCCGACAGACTCTCCTACTACAGCATCAACGCATTGCGGAACTTATATGGAGGTAGAGGCAGGCACGGGCAAGCGTTTTGTGGGATGGAGACTTCCTACAAAACAGGAAGTGGAGGTTATTATTGATTACCAGAATGGTACAAATACACATAATGTTACAATGGTTGAGGTCCTTGGCGGTAAGTATTACTGGGCCCTTGACGGAACAGCTGCCTATGTCTCTACAGGTGATCAGGGATCGGCAAACAATGCTTACGTGCGCTGTGTCCGTGACCTTACCCTTGAAGAGGTGAATGCACTTAACAGAACAACCGACTGATGAAACGGCTTTTGTACATATTCTTCATTGTCCTCTTGTGCGGGCTTTTCTCCTGCGCCAGGGAAGAACTGGTTGTTCCAGGCAATGAGGGAGTATCGGCCAGCCTTGTAAAGGAACTTGGCCTTGATGAGCCGGAGATGCCGGTACGCCTTGGCTTTGACCTCCCCGGGGAGAAAAACACATATTCCACAAAGGCCAGCGTTGTTGGCGGCGATGAAGATCCTTCAGATTTTATCAAGACTCTTTACCTAATCTGTTTTACCAAGGAAGGAATCTACCTTGGCTGGCGCAAGGCTTCCCTTATAGGGGCAGAGCAACCATTTGTTCACAACGGCATTCACTGCCAGGGCCGTGAACTTTTTGAAGGCACGGTACCTTCGCGTACGGCGAGAATCCACTTTGTCGGAAATGTGGGAATAGGTTTGGCCGCCGGCTACGCCCCTTCCAACATCCCGGGCAACGACCAGATCGGCGGCAATGAGAACACCCTTGTGAAATCGGCCAAAATGACCGTGGGCACCACCGACCGTACAATCTGCTACTGGGGATTCCACGGAGAGCCCAGTTCCGAGGATATGAAGGCCTGGCTTGCGCTGGCTACAACTAATCCGGAAACAGGTGAAGTGACCTATTCCAAGCAGCCCGGTCATAATGTCCATATGGTCCGTGACCGCGCAAGAGTGGACTTTGGATTTATGTTTGACTTCCCCCGTACGGCGCAGGACGTCGAGAATGGCAAGACTGTTACTATTAATGGTAATTCATACACCATTACTGACGGTAAGATTACAATAGACGGCCATACTTATCCAATAACCAAGAACCCTACGGATTATACCATAACGTCTATCCATTGGATCCTGTCCAATGGTCTTAACAAGGGATATCTGGCACCGTATCACGACGAAAATGCAGAGGATCACTTTGTGGGTTATTTTGATACGGCCACCAGTCCTGCCCTTAAGGAAGACCGCCTCACGCAGTATGACAAGGCCGATGCAAACCGTTATACGGCTGCGGAGGGGGATATGATCCAGATTTACGATGGCGCGAATTCCCTGTCGGCCCCTCTGTACCTGTTTGAGGATGAGAACCTGATTGCAAATCCTCCAAAGATTATCCTTAAGGTGGTTTATAATGTTGGAGGGAATTCCAAGACCAAGTTCCATACCCTTATGATGCTCAACGAGAGCCAGGAGCCCTGCAAGATATACCGTAACCACAATTACATCCTTGATATCTTCGGAATTCCCTGGGAGGGCCTTGGCTACGCCACATTTGAGGATGCGGTAAATTCAGTCAACTACGCCAACAACCAGACCGTTACCATCTCTGAGGAAGTTCCGGCTGTGAATGACGGCAGGTTCCAGCTTACCGTGGAGGGGCAGACTGCCTTGATTTATCAGGATCCTGCCGATGTAGGTGCATCCAAGACCATCTATTTCACTTATGAAGCCTTGCCCGGCACAGGTGAGAATACTTCGTCCGTTACTGCGGCCGATTTCAAGGCGGCCTGGACGGAGGATGTGCGATCTTCATTTGCCCAGCAGAATGTTACGGTAACCCAGGTGAGTAACAACGGTTCCGTTTTCCGCGGCTCCATCACGTTTACTCTTGGAACATCCATCAACAGCGCTCTTCAGGGTGGCCAGATTGAACTTAAGGATAAACTCACGGGTATGTCCCGTTTCATCAATGTCTACACCATAGACAAATTCAATTTCCTGCCTCAGGGCGTTTCTCAGTTGTCTCTTGTGGCTACGGGAGGCAACCGTACGGTGAATGGAACGAGTTGTCCTACGTACAAGATGGATATCAGGATTCCCGGAGATTATCCTCTGGGTCTGTATCCAATCAAGATACGTATGGCTTCCGTGACCCTTAATCCTTATATGGTAGAGCGTCGTTCTTCTGGTGATTCCACGGTAGAGGATATTGAAACTAATATAGCTGTGGCTATGGGCGGAACCGACAACGGTTCCGTGCTGGATGGAGAAACCCTGGCCGGTATGAATTTCACAACGGCAAACGCAGACCGCCTGTTATGGAACTATCACGCCGCTAACGACCCCTGGAATTTCTGGTTCATAGATACCCTCATATCAAAACCTACAACCACTGAGGGCGGGGATTCCGTTGAGGATACAAAGGATAAGATCTATACTATCTATTTTGACGATGTCCGTGCCCTGAGGGCTCCTGCAAACCAGCCTACCAATCTTGGATTGTTCTTAAAGATCAAATATTTTGGAGATGCGGTTGCCGTAACGCCATAATTTTTGGTTTTAATACTTGTAATGTTCCAAAAATTAAATTAAATTTGTACGTCTTGTATAAGGCGTACTTTTTTTGAATTGGAAACTGCTCATACCGTTTGTCCTTATTCTGGCCCTTCAGGTGCAGGATTTATGCTTTGCTTCTGAAACTACTCCCGTAACGGTAGTAAGCCCTACGGACGGCTCCCTCTGGATGGCAACGGAGTCAGACGGCCTTCTAAGGTTCGGCCGCAACGGCCGCGTGCTTAAGTATGACGTAACGGCTCAGTCACTTGTCTTTGACGCTGCCGGCACGCTGTATATCCTGGATGCATCCGGCGCTCTTTCCCGCTACACTTCCGTAGAGGGCTTTTCGGCGGTTTCATCTTTTGAATCCGGAGTTGGAGCGCTTTCAGAATCTGCCGGTATACCTTATATAATAAAGGACAGCCTTCTTTATTCTCTTTCCGGGGGGGTGCCTGAAGTTGTGAGGTCTTTGCCTTTCAGCATTTCCGCTTCATCCTTACCGGAGTTTGAATATGAAACGGAACCGGATGGGGAATCTGAACCGTTACCGGAAGAGAAGAAAGGTTCCGCGCTTTCTTCATTCCTCTGGATAGCCCTTGGGCTTTGCCTTGGACTAGTGCTTGGCTTCCTTCTTTTCAGAAAACGCAAGGAGGAGAAGAAGGTAGAAGAGACTCCGGCACCTGTTGTGGCAGCGCCGGTCCAGAATGTTACGCCTGTTGTGGTCAAGAAAGAAGAGGCTCCTGTTGTAGAAACTGAGCCTGCTCCCAAGGAGGAGATGCCTGCAGCTGAGGAAGCATCGGCCCCTCTTGGCATTGAGGAAGCTCTGAAGGCTTCGGAATTCGGCCAGAAGGTGTGGGACCTTGTCATAGCCAATCTTTCCAACCCGGCCTATGGCGTGGAGCAGGTGGCGGCAGACCTGGAGATCTCACGTATCCACGTGAACCGTAAATTAAAGGCCCAGACGGGTTATTCTCCGTCGGCCGTATTCAAGTTCATCAGGATGAACCACGCCTCCAGACTTCTTCTGGAGGGTAAACTCACCATCGCCGATGTAGCGCGCGAGTGCGGTTTTGCATCGGCCTCCTATTTCTCCACGGCGTTCAAGGATTACTACAAGCAGTCGCCGTCGGAGTATGTTGCAGGGAAGTCTCCCGTTAATGGCACGCTGGATCTTAAATGAAAGTAAGGGGACTCATATCGGTTCTGGCGCTGCTTGGCTGCATTGGGGCTTATGCTGCTCCTCAGGGGGAGCACGTTGTATCGGCCAAACTTGGATATCCGGTTGGAAAGACAGATGTAAAGGCCGATTACCGCGCTAACGGCAAGGCTATGAGCACTCTGGATAACGTTCTTGGCTCTGAAGCCAGCATCTCCAGAATTGAGGTTGTGTCTTCATCATCACCGGAAGGTCCTTATGCACTGAACAAGCGCCTTGCCGGTGAAAGGGCATTCTATGCTGTCCAGTTCCTTCAGGAACGTTACGGTGTTTCGGATTCCCTGTTTGTGGTCAAGACAGTTGATGAAGACTGGAACGGGGTGGCCGCCTATCTGAGGCGCTCGGATAAACCCTGGAAGGACGAAGCCCTTAAGATTATAGAGGTGGCCGGAAGGAACAGGAAAGCCCAGCTTCAGGACCTCTGGGTTGGTGAGGCCTGGGAGGATCTTATGAAAAACGCTTTCCCGGCGCTCAGGAAAACGGAGGTCCGGGTGGTACTGGCCGCGGAGGAGCAGGAGAGGGACCAGATCCTGTTCCGCAGAGGATACCGTCAGTTGAATCTTACCCAAGGCAATAGTGCAACACTGGAAGCAGTGAAGAAAAAGATAGCCGGCGGGTATACCGGAGAAATAAAAGTAGTGGGTTATTCTTCACCGGACGGTAGTGCTGCCGCAAATGAGAAACTGTCACTTGCCAGGGCGCAGAACGTCAAGGATTATGTAGTTAACAATCTGGGTTATCCCCCGGATAAGATTTCTGTTTCTTCCGGCGGGGTGGATTGGGAAAAATTCGCTTCCACGGTTGAATATTCTTACTTTAGTGATGACAAGGCTTCCGTTCTTGAGATTCTCAAAGACCAGAATCTGTCGTCGGCCCAGAAAAAACGTGCACTCCTTGCGCTTAACGGCGGAAATACCTGGCAGTTGCTGAAGGGAGACCAGATGCTATCACTTTGTTCCGTGACTGTTACCCTTGACGATGATATGGCGCCGGAAGAGGAAGAGGAGAAGCCTGTTGAAGAAAAGCCAGTTGTTGTAGAAGAGCCGGTGGTAGTTGTTGAGGAGCCGGAAGTCAAGGAGCAGCCGGGGGTAGTTACAGAAAAGGAGGAGCCTGAAAAGGAGGCGGAGGAAATTCCCATTGAAGAGGAGCCTGTTGTAGTTGAGCCTTCGGTGGAAGTGACTGTGATAGAGCCCGTTAAAGAATCTGAAACAATTGACAAATCTGCAAAACCTCAGAAGGTCCTGTTTGGTGTTGGGACCAACCTCCTCTTTGATGCCGTTACTGGTGTGAACGTTTCACTGGACGTTCCTGTAGGAAAACACTGGGACATTACAGCAGATTATATCTTCCCCTGGTGGAAGGACCGCAATAAATCATTTGTCTTCCAGCTCGCTCATCTTGATCTTGGAGCGCGCTACTATTTCAAGCCTTGGGAGAAGAGAGATGAGAATGTGATGCGCGGATGGTTTGCAAGTGCATCTGTGGGCGCAGGTTATTATGATTTCGCTCTTTGGAACCCAACAGGTGTCCAGGGTGAAGAAATCAAGCTCTCAGTGGGTGGCGGATACACCTGGGCACTCAGTCCCTGGTGGAGGCTTACGGCGGAGCTTGGTGTAGGCCCTGTATTTTCCCAATATCGCATTTATAACGCTGAGGCACCTGATCGTCTTGTGGTTCAGGGGCAGTATTCCAATGTCTTTTTACGCCCTACGGCGGCAAAAATTTCTCTTACATATCTGCTCCACACACCCGTCAGAGCTCGATAATGTTTCAAAATCTGTAAGTTTCAATTTTGTAACATTTGCTTGATTGACGCCTTCTTCTGGGAGGTGTTTATTTTTTGCCTGCACTGTTGGCATTGTCAAATATTGTACTTATCTTTGTACAAAATATTGTTATATGCAAATTACTACAATTTCCGGCTTCAGGGCCAACATCAAGCAGTATTATGACAATGTCCTCATAACAGAGGAGCCCCTTATTATTACCAAAGGGGACAACGGTGCGGTGCTTATTCCTTTG
>JAEEGL014078421.1_pt1 | contig 28979 bp, 16 predicted proteins | sample 9134231 | NCBI WGS metagenome assembly JAEEGL01 (sample SAMN16246548, study PRJNA631951) | gut metagenome | biome: gut microbiome; feature: rumen; material: fiber-attached | host: Bos | place: Iran: Karaj | collected 2018-10 | reverse complement strand
TCTACCAGGGCGACGAAGTCGGCTCCGGTTATGGTCTCGGACGAGTTGTTGTGGGGCTCGCCATAGTAGTCCTCAAGGTATAGTTCGTTCCATTTGATGCGGTCGGAGGAGCGGAAGCGCATCTCGTTGGACCAGCCTATGGTCTTTCCTTCACCGAGCATTATGCCTGTGGAGCCTATCCTCTGCAGCACCTTGAAATTGCTGTTGGTGGGCTCCATATCCAGATAGGGCTGGAGGCGGGCGCCGGATTCCAGCAGGGCCTCCTGCACCTTGCGCACGGAAGTCTTGCGAAGGGGAGTCTCCCAGAGGATGCTCAGCGCTGCCAGGGCACCGGCGGCCTGTCCGAGTTCCATCGTGACGGGCTGCAGGCGGGTCGTTCCGTTCACCAGGTTGCTCACCGATATGGACTTCTCGGCCACCAGGAGGTCTTCGGCATCCAGGGGGATCAGCACGCCCATAGGGAGGGTGAAGGGCACGATATTGCCGAAGCTTATCAGGCCTGAAGTCCAGCCGGGATACTGCCAGTGGTGGTGGTCCACAGGATAGTCGCCCACTGCGATGCCGGTGCGGAAGCCGGGAGTCTTATAGGTGAAGGGTGATGCGGCCTCGTCGAAGGTGAAGAGATATTCGCCCTCGATGCGGCGGGACTCGCGGTGGTAGGGGATGAAGGGCATATGGTCCTCGGAAGGATACTGGTCGTCGGCAAGGCCGAGGGTCGTGTAGCCCAGCTTGGTCTGGAGGAAATAAAGGAATCCCAGCGAATGCTGCTTGGCCTTGTGCACGGCCTCCTCCCTTTCGGAGCGCGACATATCTATCATATTGACATAGTAGTCGTTGCCGTGGATGGGCCAGTTGATCATATATTCCCCTCCAGGCAGAAGGCCATACTTGAGCATATAGTCCGGGTCATATACGGCCTGTCCGGTCACAGCGTCCTTGTCACCGGAGACATTCACGTTCCAGGCATTCTTGCAGGAATTGTAGTAGAGGGTCTCGTCATAGCCTTCGGGCTTGGGAATCGTGACGTCGTAGGTGTATTTCTTCAGCGTCATACACATCGTCAGGTCCTGGACTATGTCGTTGGGGCCTATGGCGCGGCTCTCGCCGGTGTAGGCGGGGGAGTCCATTCCAACGTGATAAGTCACGCCCGCGGCCTTGGCCACGTCGCCAAGCTCCGTGCAGTCTATGACCCTGTCGGCAGAAACGGTGAAACTGCCGCGCTCGGTGCTGTAAAATTCTGCAACCCAGCCGCTTGCCTGCTTGCTTATGCTTTCGAACCGGGCGTTCTTGATAACCGTGAGGTTGCTCTCGGCGGCCGCCCAGTCTTCGAATATCTGTTCTCCCACCTTAGGCTCGAACAGGGTGTTGCTCACCCAGCCGGTCTTCAAGGCGCTGAGGCTGCCGTAGTGGGCCACAAGCGCGTCGATGAATTCACCGAATATGCCCTGGCGCATCTTGTGGTTGCCGTCCGTCGCCGTCACGCCTGCGCTGGTGAGCATTCCGCCCAGCCAGGGGGTCTCTTCCACCACCGTGGTGGGGATGCCCATCCTTGCAGCCTGGAGCGCAGCGCTCATTCCGCTGGAACCGCCTCCGATAACCAGTATCGTGCCCGTTCCGGTCGGCACCGGCTCCTCGGACGGTTCTTCAGAGGGCTCCTCAGAAACATCCTCAGAAGGTTCCTCACTCGGCTCCTCGGACGGTTCTTCGGACACATCCTCTGAAGGCTCCACCGAAGGTTCTTCCGACGGGCTCACCGACGGCTCCTCGGACGGCGTGTCCGGAAACTGCCAGTCCGGCGTCTCCTTCGGCGCCTTGCACCCGATAATCCCAAAAACTATCAACAGAATCAATAACTTTTTCATAATCATATGTTTTGCTTGCAATATGCTACCACGTTTCAAAACCCATGGCCACCCTCGGCCGCGAAACCCCAAAAATCCGAGATTTTCGGGGACCCCAATCCAACCCTTCGAGGGGCCCAAACTTGTTTGGGAGGGACGGAGCGAAGCGGAAGGTTTTGGAACGTGGTAGCATATTGCTTTATAGTAACTTAGCTGCAATTTCAGAGAGGGTACTGCGTTCACCCTTGCGGAGGAAAACGTGCTCGAAGAGAGGCTGGCCGTGCATCTTCTCGCCAAGGTGCGTCAGACCGTTGGACCACTGGTCCAGGTAGGGCTGGTCGATCTGGAAGATGTCACCGGTGAAGACCATCTTGGTGTTTTCTCCGGCACGGGTGATGATGGTCTTTATCTCGTGCGGGGTGAGGTTCTGGGCCTCGTCGATGATGAAGAAGACCTTCCCCAGGGAGCGGCCGCGGATATACGCCAGGGGCGTTATGAGCAGCTTCTCGCTGTTTACCATCCCGTCTATCTTGAGGGCCTCCTTGCTCGAGGGCCGGAACTGTCCCTTGATTACTCCGAGGTTGTCCATCAAGGGCTGGAGGTAGGGGCTCATCTTGCTCTTCTGGTCTCCCGGCAGGAAACCAATATCCTGATTGCCAAGCGTTACCGCAGGGCGGGAAAGGATTATCTGGTCATAGTCGTGCTCCTGCTCGAGGGCCGCGGCCAGGGCTATGAGCGTCTTGCCGGTGCCGGCTCCTCCGGTCAGGGAGACGAGCGGAATCTTGGGATTGAGGCAGGCATCCAGGGCAAACTTCTGCTCCTCGTTGCGGGGACGTATGCCATATGCCTCCTTGTTCTTCACCAGCACTATCCTCCCCCGCTCGGCATTGTAGCGGCCGCACAGGGTGCCGCTGTCCCATATGAACTTGTAGAGGCTGTTGGGGGCGGGTTCCTCACGGAATAGGTCCTTCCAGTCCACGGAGGTGTCCTCGCCATAGCCAAGGTGCTGGAGCACGTCGGCCGGGGCATTCTCGATGACCTGGATCTCCCGCTGGGTGTTCTCCAGCCTTTCGTCCTGGACGCGGTCGGTAAGGTAGTCCTGCACCTCCATTCCGGCGGCCTTGGACTTCATCCTGAGGTTTATGTCCTTGGTTACCAGGGCGGTGAAATGGCCCGGGTTATTGTCGCGGACCCATATGGCGGTGGCCAGTATCCTGTGGTCCTGGGTGTCGTCAAGGAACAGGGACTTGAGCGTGTCCGGGAAAGGATGGTTGGGCTCTATCTTGATATTTCCCCTCCTGCTTCCGAGCGGGACGCCGGTCTTGCCGAACATCTTCCCGTCGGTCAGGCGGTCAATCTCGCGCATAAAGCCGCGGGCGTTGAAGCTCAGGGCGTCATTGCCCTTCTTGAACTTGTCCAGCTCCTCCACCACCGCCATAGGGATGACGAGGTTGTTGTCCTGGAACTGGAAGATACTTTTGTAATCGTGGAGGATGATGTTCGTGTCGAGCACGAAGGTCTTGGGCTTTCCGCCCTTGCGTTTTGAGGGTACGTTTGCGTAGGTCATATATGCTAGTCTTCTCCTTCTGAAGCGTCGTCCATAAGTGACTGCAGGATGCCGGTTATGCCGGGGGCCGAGTCGGAAAGGCGTACGGAACCGCCTCCGGGATGCCCCAGGGGATAATATGCCACGTCCTGCAGGAGGAATTCTGCATCTATATAGTCGTAGTCGGAATCGCGTATTTCAAGCAGGACGCCGGGGACCTCGCCGAAAAGCAGCCTGAGACGGTTGCTCTCGCCATAGGAGCGGACCATTCCGCCCAGGTCTATCTCGATTCCCGTGGAGTCCATCATCTTGCACAGGGCGTTGAGGATGCCGCCGTCGCCAACCGTCACGCCGGCGGTGACTATACCGTCCTCCACCAGCTCGCGGACCACCTCGAAGCAGTCCATAAAGTAGTCAGGGTCAAGGATTTGCGGGGCCACTCCGCCGGGGGTGCCGGCCACCTGTGAGAGAAGGGAGCCGCCGAGTCGGAAGTCGCAGGTGTCGAAAGGGACGAATATTATCCAGTCCTGCGGACCGCCTGTCGAGACGGGGGAGCACTTGCGCCTGACGCTGAGCTTGGGAATCCTGCGCAAGGGATATTCCTCCCTGCCCAGCTGCTCGTCATCATAGTCCTCCTCTTCCTCGGGGCTGTCTTCGAGGGATGCCTTTGCGCTGAGGCTGCAGCTTTTCGCCTGGGCAAAGCCACATTCGCGAAGGCGCACGCCGAGACTGTCCAGATAGTCGCTGACGGCTTCGACCGAGTAGTAGAAGGCGGCTGCGTTGCCGACGGTCTCCATATCCCATTTCCAGGCGGTGGCTATGGCCAGGTCTTCCAAGCGGAAATGACCCTTCTGCCACAGGGTGTCTATCAGGGCCCTTGCTATGCAGGCTTTGGAATACTCTCCGGGGTGAGTGAGGGGAAACTTGCGTGGACAGCCCTGCATCAGAGCCAGATACTCGAGGGCCTTGCTTTCACGGAAGTCTCCGGGAGAAGGGGAGGGGTCGATGGTCTCGTCCACTATGGGCTCGAATTCGCCTTCGGGACAAACTGCGCGACCTCCGGCCGACTGAATCATCGCCTGCGGAGTGGCATCCATCCTGACCCCATCAATAATGTAACCAGACTTCAGATAATCTTTCATCCAAAAAAGCACAATATCTGCGTAAAAATAGTTATTTTTGAAAAGAGTTCAAAATTTTATGGTGGAAAGAGTTAAATATGAGGAAAAACTCTCGGCGATTTTCAGCCGTTTTCCCTCTGTGCAGACCTCCCGTTTTGCCGATGCCTACAAGCCCGGCCTTGACCATATGCGGCAGTTCGCCGCCATCCTCGGCAACCCCCAGGAGCAGTACCGCACCATCCACGTTGCCGGCACCAACGGCAAGGGCTCGGTGAGCAGTATGCTCTCCTCGGTGCTGATGGCAAAAGGTTGCAGGACAGGCCTTTACACCTCCCCGCACCTTGTGGATTTCCGTGAGCGGATGAAGGTGGACGGGAAGATGCCCCCCGAGGAGTGGGTGTATGATTTCCTGACGGAATATGGCAGCGTGTTCGAGAGCCTGGACCTGTCCTTCTTCGAAATAACCACCGGGATGGCGCTGAAATGGTTCGCCCGGATGCAGTGCGACTGGGCCGTCGTCGAAGTCGGCCTTGGCGGCCGCCTCGACAGCACCAACATCATCACCCCGGAACTCTGCGTGATAACCTCCATAGGCCTGGACCACTGTGCCCTTCTTGGCAACACCCTTGCGGAAATAGCCGCAGAGAAAGCCGGGATATTCAAGGAAGACGTCCCCGCCGTAATCGGTGAGGTCCTGCCCGAGACCCTTCCGGTCTTTCTCGACAAGGCCCTCGGTCCGCTGTATTTCGCCGACCCCCGCGGCGCCGACCTCCCCGAGGGGATGGACCTCAGGGGCGACTGCCAGAGGAAGAACCTTGCTACTGTCCTTAAGGCCTTGGAAGTGCTTGGAATCGAGCCCGATATGGAGGCAATTAAACACACTGCCGAGCGCACCGGCCTTCGCGGCCGCTGGGAAAAGCTCCGCGATAACCCTCTGGTAATCTGTGACATAGGCCACAACGCGGCCGCCCTGGGCCCTAACTTCCGTCAGCTGGAAAGCCTCGGCCGCCCTATGACCATCATCTATGCCGTGATGGCCGACAAGGACCTGGACGCAATCATCCCCCTTATGCCCACGGATGCGAAATATATCTTCGTCACCCCTCCGACCCCCCGTGCCCTCCCGGCGGAGCAGATTCTCCAGCGCGTGGAGGGCGTTATGGGCGGAAAAGGCGTCCGAAACGCCCGCCTTCGCGCCATCCCCGACGTAGCCCGGGCCATAGCCGTCGCGCTGGAAGAATCCGCCCCCGGCGACGTCATCTACATCGGTGGCAGTACTTTTGCAGTAACCGAGGCTGTTAAATATTTTCAGATATGAGACTCATAGCTTTGCTCGCCGTGCTGGCGGGCCTGTCAACGAACGTGAACCAACCTATGAAGAACGACTCCAAAACTACCCTGGCCTCGCTCTGGAAGGAGTATGAGGTCCTCGACAAGGCCGACAAACCGGCCCAGGCGGCAGCCAAACTGAAAGAAATCACCGACCTCGCCATCGAAGTCCACTCTCCGTATGACTTCTACCAGGCCGGCTCCCTGTACATCGACGTTGTGGCCCGCCGCAACTGGAAGGAGCGCGGCGATGCGGTCAGCGAATTCAGCCGCAAGGTGCGCGAATTCGACTGTCCCATAGTCAGTTACCGCTGGCTGCTGCAATATGGGGACTCGCGCCTGGCAGCCCAGAAAGACTTCCTGCAGAAGAATGCCGAGCGCCTAAAGGCCGACAAGAACCCCCGCCTGTGGATCAACGTCGGAGCTATGAGCGGAGTGCTGAAAAAGCACATAGTCGACGACTACGAGTATGTCCTGTGGAATATGATGTTCAGCTTCCAGTCCACCTACGACGAGCTTGACCGCTACATCACCGAGGACTATCCCAAGATAGCATATCTGAAATATTACTACGCCTCCCGCAGCTACACGGAAGCCGGCCGCAAGCCCAAGATGGAGGCCATTGTCAAGGAATATGCCCCCAAAGCCGTGTCCTTCTATGCCAGGGAAAACCTCCTGGGCATAGAATTCGGCGAACTTAAACGCGACAAGAACTCAACCGGCAAGGATTTCAAGGCCTTCTACGAAAAATGCCGCAAGTGCATAAGCGAGAAGAATGCGCTGACAGGCGAGGAGGCGACGATAGTAGGCAGCCTCACATATTCGGAAAATACTTGCAGGGAGCTCACCGACAAGGACCTCCAGGTGGGGGCCGGCGGCGACAGCATCGAGGTGCGCTTCCGCAACCTTCCCTGGGCCGAAGTGACGATGCACCGCTGGGAAAACGGCAAGAAAGGAAAGCAGGTAGGGAAGTGGAACCTGAAGAACTCCAAGGGCAGCTTCTATGTGATTGACATCGAGAGGATCAAGATCCCGGCCCTGGACGACGGCGACTATGTCATAACGGCAAAGAACGGCAAGATCGAGTCCACCTGCTCCTATCGCCACTACACCATCTCCCTCGCCCACCGCTGGGACAGGGAAGGATACCGCGTATATGCCGCCGACTTCCTCAGCGGCAAGCCCATCCCCAAGGCCAGGTTCTCCCTGTATCTTGGAAACAAGCAGGTGAAGACCAAGACACTGGAAATCAATGATTTCGCCCTTCTTCCCGAAGACTGGGCCTCGCTGATAGACAAAGACGATGACAAGTACTACACCGTCGACTGCGAGTATAAGGACGCCTCCGGCCTCACGCGCCGCAGCGAGAGGCTCAGCATATCCCAGCCCTGGGACAACTACTACCACGACGGCCGCGACCGCATCTCCGAGGGCTGCCGCATCTTCAAGGACCGCGGGGCCTACAACCCGGGCGACACCCTGAAGTTCAAGGTTGTGGTCTATAAGGGCAACTACATAGACAATATGGCCGTAAGCGCCGACCTCCCTCTGGAAATAAGGCTCCTCAACACCGAGTCCAAGGAGATAGCTATCCTCAAGACCAAGACCAACGAATTCGGCTCCGCAGCCGGTTCCTTTGAACTGCCGAAGGACCAGCGTGGCGGCATCTTCTACCTGAGCGTGAAGTCCAATTCCAGGACCATAGGCTCCGACTCCTTCCGCGTGGATGAATTCGTGCTGCCCACCTTCTGGTTGACGTTCGACCCCCAGGAAGAGCTCTTCCTCCCCGGCGCTCCCGCCAGGATGAGCGGCAGGATAGGCTCCTATTCCGGCCACAGCCTCACGGGCGCGACCCTGGACATCCAGGTCAACCGCTGGAACACGGTGGTCTTTGAGGACACCGCCACCCCCGCCGAAGACGGCACCTTCACGGTGGAGTTCCCCGCTATGCAGTCCGGGGCCTACCGGGTTAAGGTCAAAGTCACCGATGCCACCGGCGAGACCATCGAGGCGAGCAACTGGCTGTATATCAGCGATTACATCAAGGTGGACCTGACCCCGGTCAACGGCGTCGAAGGCACCTTCCAGACCCTTGCCGAAGAGAAGGTGAGCTACACCCCCTACCGCTACAGGGTACCCTACAACAGGTATGAATCCGATCCCAGGATGATAATCCGCGGCAGCACCGCCACCCTCACTATGGACCTCAGGGACACCGACGGCAACAAGGTACCCGGTGATATCGAATATGCCCTCGTCACCGAGAAAGGCGACACCCTGAAAACCTCCAAAGCCCGCTCTGGCGACACTGTGGACGTGGACCTGGGCGGCCTCCCCGATGGCCTCTACACCGTAAGGGCCATATCCCGCATCCCGGAAAGGAAGATTGAGGCCAAGAGGGAATGCCTGGTGCTCAAGCAGGAAGGCGACATCATCGACGGTCCCGTCGGAAGGCTGTTCCTGCCCGGAAATGACGAGCTTCTCACCGGCGAGGACATAACTATGGGCTTCGGCAGCGTGGACGGTCCCACCTGGGCGGTAGCCACCCTCTTCGGCCACAACAAGCAGATTCTCGAAAGCCGCACCATCACCCTGGGCGGCGACAGGGCCGTCAGCGGCAATATGACGGATATATCGTTCGAATACAAGGAAGAATTCCCCGAGGCCGTCCGCCTTGTGATATTCTACTTCAAGAAGGGCAAGAGCGTCACCTTCGACTGGCAGTATACCCGCAAGCGGACCCTGCTGGAGATGCCGCTTTCCTTCGATTCCATCACCGAAGCGGCCCTTCCTTCGACAAAGTACTCCGTGACCCTTTCCTCCGCTCCCGGAGTGGAGGCCGTCGCGGCAGTGTTCGACAAGAGCTTGGACGCCATCTCGCCCAACGTCTGGGACAGGGTCTATCTCCACGGATTCTCAGCCAAGGACGTGAACATCAGCACTGTAGCCGGAAGGATAACAGGCCTTGACCCCTACACCCTAAGGCAGACGATAGAGGATGAGGCGGTCTATATGGACCAGTATTCCTCCAAGGCCCGTGGAGGCCGTGTGCTGGCCAAGAGTGCAGCGGTGAACGATATGATGATGGTGGAGGAAGTGGGTGCTCCGCTCGCTGCACCGGTTATGGATATGGCGGATTCGGCCGATGCCGAGGCACAGGCCGAGGCGGATGCGGTCTCGGTGCGCACCTCCTTCGAAAGCGCCCTGGCCTTCGAGCCGTTCCTGCGCAGCGACACCTCCGGCAGGATATCCTTCGACTTCACCACCTCCGGCAAGCTCTCCACCTACTACGTGAAGGTCTATGCCCACGATAAGGATATGCGTAATGCTCTGGTGGAAAAGGAGATAGTGGTCTCCCTGCCGGTGAAGGTCTCCCTCATTGAGCCCGGCTACCTGTATGAAGGCGACATCCTCAGGCCATCGGTGAGCGTGTCCAACAGCAGCGACGCCCCCGTCTCCGGAAAGATAATGCTCTATGTCTATCCTGGCAGGGACTATGAGAATCTCAAGCCGACATCCGTTCGTGCCGTGCCCGTTACTGTGGCGCCGAACGGCGTGCAGTCCGCCTCCTTCGAGGTCCCGGCAACCGGCAGCGAGATAGGCCTCAAGGCCGTCTTCGTGGGCGACAGGTTCTCCGACGCGATGTTCGTCAGTGTCCCCGTGAGAGACCTTATGCAGACCCTCACCGAAAGCCACAGCGCGATCCTTCTGCCGGGAATGAAGGAGAAGGAGGTCCTTGCCCGTCTTCGCAGGCAGTTCGTCAACGCCAAGGGAAGCAAGGCCGAATACAGTGAAATAACCATCCTGGATATGGTCAAGGAGGCCATTCCGTCCAAGGTGGAGCCGCAGGGAAAGGATGTTCTGTCCCTGACCGAGGCCCTCTACGTGAGGCTGCTCTCGGGCCGTCTTGCCGGCAAGGAAACTTCCGAGAAAGAGCTCATAAAGAAGATAATGGCCTGCCATAACTCCGACGGCGGCTTCGCCTGGTATGAGGGAATGGAGTCCTCCAGGACCATCACCGCAGTGGTTATGGAACGCTTCTGGCGCCTGCGCAAGGAAGGCTTCGAGGTGCCCGATATCGATTCCGCCGCCAAGTTCCTCGACCGCACCCAGTTCGGAAGGATATTCCCCACCTGGTGCGGATGGCTCTCCGATGCGCAGTATATGTATGTGCGTTCCCTGTACAGCGAAGTTCCTTTCGCCGGGACCGCATCCCTGCTGCGCCTCGCCGGGTTCCGCAAGGAAGCCGAGAAGTATCTGGTGCCTGCGGAAGGGGAGGACCGCGGCCTTAAGGGCAGGATCCTCGACAAGGCCCGCCGCCTCCGCACCCTGCAGAATCTTGCCTATGGAAAGGGCGGCGCCAGGCTCGCTTCCGACTGGGGCGTCAGGTCCCAGACCATATCCCGTCTGCAGGCTTCGCTCATAGCCGATTCCGAGTCCCTGCTGGATTATGCAGTCAAGCATCCCGACGGAGGATGGTACTATCCCAACGCCGTGATGCCTTGGCGCGGCCTGCTCGAGAGCGAGGCCTATGCGCACTCGCTGCTGTGCGACCTGATGTCCACCGTGCAGGGCGTAGCCCAGAACGTGAAACCGCGTCCCGAGGAGGTTGCTGACGGCATCCGCCTGTGGCTGATGCTCCAGAAGGAGACCCAGAAGTGGGGCGACGACCCTGCATTCGTCGAGGCCCTGTGCTCCATAATGGATGGCTCCGAGGAGGTTCTCGCCACTAAGGTGATGGTGCTCAAGGCCCAGTACACCAAGCCTTTCGTGCAGGTCAAAGCTTCAGGCAACGGCTTTACCCTCGAGAGAAGGTTCTTCAGGGAAGTAGTCCAGGAAGACACCTTCAGCGATTCTTCCGAGAAGAAGAGGGTCCTACTGGAGGAAATCCTCCCCGGAGCGGAGGTAGCCATAGGCACTAAGATCATCGCGGAGTACCGCATATGGAGCCAGGAGAACCGCAGTTTCGTGCGCCTGAAGGCATATCGCGAGGCCGGCCTGCGGCCCGTGGACCAGCTCTCCGGCCGCATCGGCTGGTGGATGCGTCCCCTGTTCGTGGACGGCTGGTACAGCTTCAGTCCCCAGGGCTACCGCGAGGTGAAGATGGACCGCACGGAGTATTCCTTCGACACCTATCCGGAGGAGTCCACCACCATAACGGAGGCCTTCTTCGCGACCCAGAGCGGCACTTTCAAGGCTCCCGTCATCGAGATAGAATCCCTCTATGCACCCCACTACCGCGCCAACGCCGGCTACCAGGGTGAACTGAAAGTGAAATAAATATTTGCTCAGTCCGAAAAATTGACTAACTTTGCAGTCCCAAAATTTTTGGGCGCATAGCTCAGTCGGTTCAGAGCATCTGCCTTACAAGCAGAGGGTCGGCGGTTCGAATCCGTCTGCGCCCACCCACAGGAAAGGATGACCACAATTGGCCATCCTTTTTTCTTATTCTACCCTTAGTGAGGATTTTTTGTTATCTTTGCGAAAATTATTTAGTATGAAACGATTAGCAGGATTGCTGTTGATAGCGCTGGCGCTTGGTGCGTGTTCGGAGCTGGAATCGCTCAGGGAGGATGTGGATGACCTGAATGTGAGGGTGTCCTCGATAGAGTCGAAGCTGGACAGGCTCAACAAGGATGTCGAGTCCCTGCGCAGCCTGGTGGATGCCGTCGGCAGCGGCAAGACCATCCTCAAGGTCGTGCCTGACACCCAGGACGGAGTGGAGTGCTGGCATATATATTTCTCTGAAACAGAGTTTATTACAATTCGAAGCGGGAAGCCTGGAAAGGACGCCCAGCTGACCGGCGTGCCCCAAATCGGCCTTCAGAAGGACGAGAAGGACGGCAACTGGTACTGGACCCTTGACGGTAAATGGATTACGGACAAGGACGGGGTTCGTGTGCGGGCCAACGGCGAAAAGGGCGATAAAGGCGACCCGGGTCCTCAAGGCCCCTCCGGCGACCCGGGCCCGCAGGGTCCTTCAGGCGACCCCGGCCCTCAGGGCGAGCCCGGAATCACCCCGATGATAGATATCCGGGACGGCAAGTGGGTCTATTCCATAGACGAGGGAAAGACGTGGATTGAAATAGGTCCGGCCACGGACCCTGCGGACGGCCTAGTGACCGACGTGGACTACACCACGAGCGAATATGAGGTCTATATCACCCTCAGGGGCGGAGCCGTGCTGACCCTTCCCAAGCAGCAGGCGCTGGCCATATCATTTGAAAGTGCCATAGTCAGCGCCACTGTCCCGGGAGAAGTCCTGGAAGTGGGATATGAACTCTCCGGCGGCACGGCTGACAACGTCGTCAAGGCCGTAGCCCAGGGCCTCTGGGTGGCTTCCGTGACAGCGGAAACCCCCTGGAAGGGGACCATCAAAATCACTGCCCCGGACGTTCTTTCCGACTGTGAGATAGTCGTTTACGTAAGCGACGGCCACGGCTACACCCTCCTGTCATCCCTGCCGGTCACGGTAGGTGCCTTTATGCCCGGAGTCACCATCCCGGGCATCTACGGCGTTGCCGGCATAGAATACGGATACCGCCGCGGTCTTGACCAGCTGAACATCTTCAGCGCCGAGGGTAAGGACTGGTACAGGTTCGTAATCCCCGCCGAGATAAAGGTTTATGAGGTCGGAGGAATCAAGGAAACAGTGGAAGAAGGCGAAAGGATTTCCATCAGCGTGGATGAATACCTGATGGGCAGCCTGAAAGCTTCCCACCCGTATGAGGCCATAGTTATGGAAGCCGGGCCGGATATCCTAAAACTCGCATCCACTGACGCAAGCGGAATAATCCTTAGGAGGTAAGGCTATGAGAAGAATATATATTTCAGTCATTTTTGCCTTTATAGCCATTGCGGCGGCAGCCGTTCCGGCAAAGCCTGGCAAATTCAGATATGTCCAGCCGGACGGCAGCGTCCTGACCCTCGAGCGCCACGGAGATGAATATTTCCACTGGACGACCGATGCCGAAGGCCGCCTTATGGACTGCGACGAAAAGGGCTTCTACCGCCGTTCCAGGGAGACCCTGGCCGCGCGCCGCGCCCGCCAGAGCGCTCCCCCAAAGGCCAAATGGTCCTCATATGACACCGCCCCCGAGACCAATTTCGGCGACAGGAAGGTGCTTGCCCTCCTGGTGGAATTCTCCGACACGACCTTCTCCATTACCGACCCCAAAGCCAGGTTCACGGCTATGCTCAACGAAAAGGGCTATTCCTACGACGGGTCCTATGGCTCGGTGAAGGATTTCTACGAAGACAACTCCCTGGGCCTGTATCGTCCTGTGTTCGATGTCTATGGACCTGTCCGGCTCCCCAACACCCAGGCCTATTATGGCAAAAATGACAACGGAGCCCAGTGCCTTAAGGATGCTTGCGCGCTGATGGACAGCGAGATAGATTTTTCCCAATATGACACCGACTCCGACGGGAAGGTGGATATGATCCTGTTCTACTATGCCGGCCACAACGAAGCCGAGCAAGGTGTGGAAGCCAGCATATGGCCCCATCAGAGCACGACCTCCGGCTCTTTTGACGGCGTGAACATAGGCCGTTTTTTCTGCACCTCCGAGCTGCGTAACGCAGACGGAAAGAATATGTGCGGAATAGGCACTACCTGCCACGAGTTCGCCCACTCCCTCGGCCTGCCGGACTTCTATGACACCGATTACGAAAAAAACGGCGGTGAGAACCCCGGCCTGGGGGCGTATTCCCCTATGGACCGAGGCCCATACCTCGACCAAGGACGGAGGCCTTGCTATTTCACTGCCATTGAAAGGAATATGCTTGGCTGGATGCCACCTTTCCCCGTCTTTTCAGAGAGCGGCCATTACACCCTGGAGCCGGTCTCCCAGAACAAGGCATATACCCACGGGAGCGAAGTGGAAGGCGAATATTTCGTCTATGAATACAGGGTAAAGACCGGCTGGGATGCATTCCTTCCCGCCTCCGGCCTGGTGGTCTACCACGTGGACAAGTCCCAGCGCATCATAAGCGGGAGCTATACTGCAGCTTATCTGTGGGAGAATACGAACAAGATAAATGTCTACGGCGGCAAGCCCTGCTGTTACCTTGAGAATAGCGGCCAAGGCATCTATACTTACCCCTCTTATGTGGGCGTTAATTCCTTCTCTCCTGTGGACAAGGACGGTATAGCGGCAGGATTTATCCTAAGCAATATCATCGACACCGGCTCCGCGGCCGAATTCGACTTCGAGGTCGTGCAGACCAGACGTGTCTGGGGTGAGGTGAAGGACAATTACGGCAAGGCTATAGAAGGAGCCTGCGTGAGGATTGCCCGGTCCCAATATCCGTTCAAGGCCGCTCCGTCCCTCCTCTCCACGGACATAGCGTCTTATACCGATTCCAAGGGCCGCTACAGCATCGACATCCCGTCCGACTATCCCGGCGACGTGGTGCTGGAAGCTTCCGCCGAAGGCATGGTCACCCAGGGCGTAATGCTGGATTCCGAGAAGAAAAGATACCTGGAATTCCACCTGTTCTACCAGGGTGAGACCGCGGAGGGACTCTACAAGTATGACCCGTCTTTGACCCACTACAGGTTCAGATTCGGCAAGAGGCCTTCAGTTGCCGTGGCGGCCAGATTCACCGAAGAGGAACTCTCTGAAAGCGGATATGCTGGCGGCAAGGTCCGTTCCATTTCGTTCGCCTCGCCGGCATCCGTATACAGCAGGATATTACTTGTTGTAACGAATGACAGTGAACCTCTGTGCGTAAAGGACGTGACGGAGGGATTCATCCCCGACAGCTTCCTTACCTTTTCGCTCGCCGAGGAGGATATCACCATCCCGTCCTCAGGCGATCTGTATATAGGCTATGCCGTCACGGACGTGGGCGAAGGCACATATCCCGTATATGCCTATGGTATCAGCGAGGAAAATAACGGGGGAGCCTATGTCTGCACCTACACCGACGGAACTTCCTTCCAGTGGACCGAGCTCAAGTCCACCAAAGGTTTCTTAAGTCCCGAGGTGTCTGTAGTGCTCTCCCAGAAGGGGGCTCCGGCCCTTTCCGAGACCGGCATATCGAGCCTGTCGGCCGATGTGTCCTCCCTTAAGGCCGGTGACGGATTCATCCCCGAACTGAGGGTCGCCGAAGGCAAGAATGTCCAGAGCGTCAAGTGGTTCTACGACGGGGTCGAAGTGGAAGAAGCGCCGCAGACCCTGACTCCCGGCGCCCACACCTGGAAGGCCGTCATATACTACTACGACGGCACCCGTGAAACGATATTCCTTGATTTGGACCTTTAGCGCTTAAGGAGGCCGGTCACACGGCTTTCCTTGAGCGTCCACTCGCGAGTCTCGGCATTCTGTGAATACCACTCTCCCGTGATGGCGAAGGGAATCTGGTCGGTGCCTTCCGGCAGGAGGCCTTCGGTGGGGAAGCACACCAGGGAGGAACCGAATGCATAGGTCTTGTTCCACTGCCCGTCCGTGTCCTGGTTCAGGATGTCGGTGGTGAGCGCTTCCGAGGCTCCGTTATGCCTTATGGCAAGGCGCAGGGTGTCTTCCTGGACGGGGGGATTGGCCAGCACGAGGTTCACCACGTGCTTGGTGGTGGATTCCTTCTTGAACGAGAGGTCGAGGTTGAGGTTAAGATAGCCTCCGCCGGTCCAGCCATAGGTTATCCTTATGGGGTCGTGGCCTATCGCGTCCTCGTCGGTTATGTCGGCCTTCTTTATCCAGCCTTTCACAAGGGGCTTGGTCCAGGAGATTAGGCGGATTTCATACTCATTGCCGATGCGGCTCACGACGTCATATGTTATGTAGACCCTTTCGAGGGCTCCCATAGGTTCTGTGGACTTGTCTTCGACTATCCTGAAGACGAGACCTTCGTCGGATGTGAAGGTGGTGCCGTCACAACTGCCGGTTGCCGTAAGGCCCGTTGCCACAGGGTAGCTCTTTGCGCAAGCTGCGAGCAACAGGACAGATGCGATGGCTAATAACTTTTTCATTTGCGGATTTTTTTCATATTGGAAGGGTGGCACAGGATGGATATGTCTATCCCGTCCACCTTGTAGCCGCGGAAACGCCGTTTGCCCAGCCGTGCGACCACCATTCCGGTCAGCTCGCCGTCTTCGATGTCGCGGTAAGTGCCGGTGACGGTGTCGTACAGGTGGATATGCATTCCGGTCGTGATGTCGAACACCATCCTGCCTCCGATCCCGAGCCTGTGGGAATAGATGCCCAGCAGGGTCATATGGGAGAGGATATTGTAGATGGACGCGGTGGTGATCTTCACATTGCCTGACCTGGCTATCTCGCGGGACACTTCTTCTGCACTGGCGTGGCCAAGACGGAGCATCGCCTCGTGGACTGCCATTCTCTGGGGAGTGGCTTTCAGGGAGTGCTTCCGGAGAACAGCTTTGAATTGTTCAGGGTCCGGCGCATATGTCATTGACATTCCAGGCATATGCAAATATAGAATATTTTTTTTGTAACTTTGCGCTTTGTAAGAATAATTGTATGGAAAAGGTAAAAGTTTTGATCATCGGCTCCGGCCCCGCCGGCTACACGGCGGCCATCTATGCCTCCCGCGCCTCCCTCTCCCCAGTGCTTTATGAAGGAATGGAGCCCGGCGGCCAGCTCACCACCACGACCATAGTGGAGAACTATCCCGGCTTTGCCGACGGAGTGGATGCCAACCAGCTTATGGGCGTGATGAAGGCCCAGGCGCAGCGCTTCGGCGCGGATGTGCGCAGGGGCTTCGTGAAGGCCATCGACCTGTCTTCCAGGCCCTTCCACGCCACCATAGACGACGGCGCCGAGATCGAGGCTGAGACCGTCATCATAGCCACCGGCGCCACCGCCCGTTATCTCGGGCTCCCTTCCGAGCGCAAGTTCAAGGGCCTGGGCGTGTCGGCCTGCGCCACCTGCGACGGTTTCTTCTACCGCCGCAAGGATGTCGCCGTGGTCGGCGGGGGCGACACCGCCTGCGAAGAAGCCACCTACCTGGCCAACCTCTGCAACAAGGTCTATATGATAGTGCGCCGCGATGTGTTCCGCGCCTCCAAGGCGATGCAGGACAAGGTCTTCTCGACCCCCAACATCGAAGTCCTGTGGAACTGCAACACCCAGGAAGTCCTCGGCGACGAGGCCGGTGTCACTGGAGCACGCCTGCTGCGCAAGGATGGCGAGGTTTTTGATATCAAGATCGACGGATTTTTCCTGGCCATAGGACATCATCCCAACTCGGAACTCTTCAAGGAGTGGGTCGCCACCGACGAGAACGGCTACATCATAACCGATGGCAAGACCTCAAAGACTTCCGTCGAAGGCGTGTTCGCGGCCGGAGACGTCCAGGACCCGCACTACCGCCAGGCCGTCACCGCGGCCGCCTCGGGATGCCGTGCCGCCCTGGATGCCGAAAGATTCCTGCTTAACCAGTAAGACAATGACAAGGACCCGAACAATAATCATCATCCTGGCTGCGCTGCTGGGCGTTTCGTGCGCCTCGCAGTATGACGCCCTCCTCGCGAGCAACGACGTCGATGCCAAGTACAAGGCCGCATTCGAATATTTCGAAAAGGGACGCTACCAGAAGGCCGCCGCCCTCTTCGAGTCGATGTCCCTCCTCACTGAAAGGACCCGCCGCGCCGACACCGTCCAGTTCTACTGGGGCCTGAGCAACTACCGCTACAAGGACTACTACACCGCCGAGGCCAACTTCACCAAGTTCGTCGAGCAGTTCCCCCAGAGTTCCTTTGCCCCCGAGGCGAGGTTCCTCCGGATAGACTGCCTCTACCGCTCCACCCTCCGCTACGAGCTTGACCAGAAGCCCACCTATACGGCCATCAACGCCATCAACGAATACCTGAGGGACTATCCCTCCAACGAATACACCTCCGACTGCAAGGCGATGCTCAAGGACCTGGGCGACCGCCTGGACACCAAGGCCTACGAAGCCGCCAAGCTTTACTACAAGATGGAGGACTACCTGGCTTCGCGCGTTGCCCTTCGCAACGTACTTAAAGATGACTCGGACAATATCTACCGCGAAGACATCCTCTACTATATAGCGATGTCCTCCTACAAATATGCCCAGCTGAGCGTTCGCGAAAAACAGAAAGAGCGCTACCTCACTTTCATCGACGACTATCTGAACTTCGTGGGTGAAATCCCCGAGTCCCCCTACCGCAAGGAGCTTGACGCCCTGTATGCACGCGCCCAGAAGGCTCTGGGACGCTATTCGGGGGCTGATGAGATGCTGGACAAGGACGACAAGGATTTCGCCAAGGAGAGGAAGGCCTCACAGAAAAAATAATTTTGAAACCTTTGGGAAATCCCCTACGTAACTATTAGTGGATAAACAGAAGAAAGCAATGGACAAGAAGAAAGTTCCCACAAACACCATCACCAGGGACATCAAGTACCTGGCCGAGCCTACGGGCAATATCTACGAGACAGTAGTCATCCTCTACAAGAGGGCCAACCAGATAGCGGCTGCAGAGAAGAAAGAGCTCACCAAGAAGCTCGAAGACTTCAAGAACGAGCGCGACACACTCGAGGAGCAGTTCGAGAACCGCGAGCAGATCGAGATCTCCAAGTACTATGAGCGCCAGCCCAAGCCCGCGCTCGTGGCCATCGAGGAGTTCCGCGAAGGCGAACTGACTTTCCGCACCGCAAAGCACGACGAATCCTCTCTGAAGGGAAGCGAAATCGACTAGCGGATGTTGCGGTCCCTGCAGATACGCAATTATGTCCTGATAGACTCGCTGGATGTTCAGTTTCCGGCGGGTCTAAGCATTATTACGGGGCAGACCGGCGCCGGGAAATCCATTCTCCTGGGCGCCCTCGGCGTGCTCCTTGGCTCCAGGCAGGACGTTTCCACGCTGGGAGACCCCCAGCGCAACTGCGTGGTCGAGGCCGTGTTTGAATCCGCGTCCGATGCGGTCCTGCGGGAGATGGTCCAGTCCGAGGGGCTGGACTGGAACGGCGGAGTGCTGACCATCCGCCGTGTCCTTGCCCCCAGCGGCCGTTCCCGGGCTTTCGTCAACGACGAGCCCGTTACCGTCGGCTTCCTTGCCGACATCACCCGCCGCCTGGTGGACATCCATTCCCAGCATCAGACGCTCATCCTGAAGGACAGCCGTTTCCAGCTGTCCCTGCTGGACCACTTCGCCGGCAACGGTTCGCTCCTGGAGCGCTGCGAAGCGGCTTTCCGCGAGCTCTCGTCGCTTCGCTCGAGGCTCGCCGAGGTTGAGGCAGAACTTGTCAGGATGGCTTCCGAGAGGGATTGGAACGAGACCCGCTTCGCCCAGCTGCGTGACGCCCGCCTTCGCGACGGAGAGCTGGAGGAACTCGATGCCGAGCAGAAAAAGCTGGCCAATGCCGAGGAGATAAAAGGCGGTCTGTATGCAGTCTCAGGGCTGTTTTCCGCAGAGGACGGGATGTCCTCGGATTCTAAGCTCCGTCAGGCCTTCAAGGCCCTTGAGAAAGTGTCGAAGTATATCCCTTCCGCTTCCGACCTTGCCGCCCGCGTGGAGTCCGTCCGGCTGGAGCTGGACGATATCCTTGCCGAAGTGGAGAGCCTGGAAGAGTCGGTGGACATATCCCCGGAACGCCTCCAGGCCGTCGAGGAGAGGATGTCAGAGCTGTATGGCCTGATGCAAAAGCACGGCTGCGCCTCCGTGGCCGAGCTCATCGCCCTTCGCGAAACCCTTTCCGGGATGCTGTCCGATTCCGGGGCGCTGGAGGATGAAAAGATTGAGCTCGGGAAGAATATCTCCAGGGTGTCGAAGGAATATGAGTCCCTGTGCAAGGAGCTTCACGCCGCCCGTGCCAAGGCCGTGGATGCCTTCTCGGCTGATATCCAGACCTCCCTTCGCGACCTCGAGCTCGACAGGGCTATTTTCCGCGCAGAACTCCTTCCCGCAGAGCCCGGCCAGAGTGGCAGCGACAGCGTCCGCTATATGTTCTCCTCCACCGGGACCGCCCCCGTCGAGGTCTCCAAGTGCGCCTCCGGAGGTGAAATGTCGCGCATTATGCTAAGTCTCAAGGCTATGATGGCCCGCTACACGGCCATGCCGTCGATGATATTCGATGAAATCGACACCGGCGTCTCCGGCAGCGCAGCCGACAAGATGGGCTCGATGATCTGCCGTATGGGCGAGCATATGCAGGTCTTTGCCATTACCCATCTCCCGCAGGTCGCGGCCAAGGGCCACGCCCACTTCCTCGTCACCAAGACCGTCGCCCCCGACGGCAAAGCCATCACTGACATCTGTCAGATCGACGGTGAAGCCCGCATCCGCGAAATCGCCCGCATGCTCTCCGGCAGCACCATCACCCCCGCCGCCATAGCCAACGCCAAGGCGTTGCTAGGCTGACAGGACCGTCACCGCTAAGCAGCAGACAAAACCAAAACTGCCGCTCCGAGGACGCTCCCCGGGGCGGCAGATAATAATTGTTCTGCTTTTATCGCGGTAAGATGTTGTTGCGCTCTGCAAGGAGTTCTTCGTAGGTGTTAAAGAAGATGTATTCGGGGTCTGGCGGGCAAGGGAATTTGCACTCGAGATAACCATCCTCGAGACTGAATGTCTCTCCAACAAGACCCACCTCATTCTCCCCGATATGGCCAGAACATGAGAAGGAACAATCCCATTTGTCACCAACTCCCAATCCCGCACTATTAAAAGTGAGGGATGCGTCCTGAATAATATATGGCATACGGTATTCTGTAGTATTTACCTTATTGGAGAAGAACGTATACCAAAACATCTGGATATCGATATCATTCTTTGACAGAGTCGCTCCTTCAGAGATTTTGTCCACAGGAATTGCCATTCGGTAAATCAGCAAGCATCTTTCATAAAGCGTCAAGTTAAGACCTGGATCGTTATAAATGCCTACTATCGTTTCATATAATAGAGACCCTTCTCGCTGATATAAACCCGTAACCGAGGAGATTCTAGGTTCTGCATATACGATAACAGAGTCTTTTGCCTCATTATAAACAGTCCTGACCCAACCACCAGCCCCAAACCCGTCATTGGCATAATACTCTTTTCCGGTTAGCGTAAAGCCAAAGGACGGGACCGACCCCATCAACTCTTTTCTTCTATGACGTAATTCAAAATAATCATAAAGGGATGCTGTATGTGGGCATTTGAAATAGATGACGCCATCTGTTAAAGAGAATGTCTGACCATTTATTCCTAAATTAACATCCTCTGCGATTCGTCCTGAGCCTTGGAAATTACACATAAACAAGCTCTTGTCGAATCCAACATATGATACAGACAAGCGAAGGTATGAAACATTATATCGGACTGTATATTCAGTGAAGGGTTCTTTTGTCAAAAAAGAGTACAATTCAATCCGCATCTTCAAATCCTCCCCAGATAGAACATTCCCCTCTACAACCTTGTTGCAAGGTATGGCCATGCGGAATATGCAAATAACTTCGTTGTCTGCCTTGTCAGATAACAGACCGGCATCCGTCGATGATTTATATTTGGGAACGCAACGAACGATAATAGAATCCTGTTCCTCCTTAACATCAATCATCCCGTCACCTGGGTTAATAAGATACCCCCCGGAGCGAGTGCTATAAAAAGACTCGCCATCCAGCACAAAGGTCAATGTATTCGTGTGCTTGGGCCTGTCCTCGGGAAGACGCCGGCATTCCGCCGACGTCAACACGAAGACCAAGATAATCAGTAAAATATGTTTAATAGACATAATCGGTTAGTTCTGTATATTGAAAAGATGCAGAATACAGCTATTCTGTTGCGTCGGTTCTGCCATTTTGCTGATACTTGCACCGAAAACGCAAGTTTAGGAGCAAGTATCGGCGAAATGAGGGGGACTTGCACCGAAATGGGCGTTTTTGGTGCAAGTGTCGGTTGCTGCGGGGACGGTCCGACAAGGGGTGGGGGTACCGTCCCCGCCCAAATGCCAGCGGAGGGCCCTGGGAGGTCGAATCAGCGGTGACAGTCCCCCTGGGGTGAGGAGGACTGTCACCTCATCAATCCGGTTCAATGTCGCCACTGTCCATCACATGATGAAAATTGAAACATCAGTCTACAATATTCTCCAAGTGCTGGGAATTTCACTGACCGACACGACTCATATTGCGGCCCCCTTTAACAAATCTAACTTCATTATCATCAAAGAATCTGACGGGTTCTATGAACCCACATTGTTTGATTATTTACTTTTACATCCATCCACAACTTTTAGTGAACAGCAATGCTATTATACATATTATTAATTCGTTTTTTTTCTTCCTCTATTCTTTGTTGAGATTTAGGCAGAGGCTTAAGAATGATTGTAAAACATCTAGGAGTTATTCCACTTTCGTGGTCATATCGCAACTTATCTGGTAATACCAAAGCATAAAATCTTTCTCCAATTTGTATTTGCCTATACGTTTTTTTTGATAATGTAATCCATCGCCTATAATAGATCCCATCATAGTCAATGTCATATTGTGCCCTTCCGTTGTCTTTTCTAATTATAGTAGCAACTACATGTTCTCCGTTATTCCTTAATAAATATTTATAATAACTACTCCATAATGAATAGATAATTACATAAAGTAGGAAAACGGATATAATAATAGCTAACGCGCCTACGAAAAATTTTGATATGGTGGATTTAGTTGTGAACATAGATGTAATCTTGCTTATGGTTTGGGGACAAAGTATGTCGGGACAGAAGGAATCATTGGTGCTGATGGATCAATGTTGATAGTACATCTTCCAGAGAGAATGTTATTTATTCTAGTATTTCTGCCTGTCATTAACTCCATTGATAATTCCTTTTATACATATTAAAGATGCAGAAATCAGCATTTCTGTTGCTTGCGGCTTCTCTTTTGTTTTTATCGTTTATTCATCTTCTCGTATTTCTTATATATCTCAAGTCCGCTTGGAAGTCACGTTTCATCACGTTGAGTTCACCTAAAGGTGCTGACAACGTCCCGAAAAATGGGACGTAACTCGCAAAAACGGCTGAAATTGCGGGTTACGTCCCGGTTTTTGGGACGATCTGCGCAGCGGGGCCGGGATGAGGTGCTGCAAATCCGGCTCGGAGCAAACCGCCTCATCTGCGGTGACGGTCCGACAAGGGGTGGGGGTACCGTCCCCAGCCAAATGGTACTGGAGGGCCCTGGGAGGTCGAATCAGCGGTGACGGTCCGACGACACCCCGGGGGACCGTCACCGCCAGAAGCCTCTATCGCGTATCGCTGCTCTCTTGTCAAATGCTTATATCCCATCCTTTGTCGCTTTTCTGTTTATGACAGTATAGTTATACTGTCTGGCTTCAAAGCGTTGCACTTCAGAGTAGAACCCAGCCTTTATGGAGTATATTGATCTCTAAAACAGTGTTCCAGATGTCTCATATAGATTGTACAAGCATCGTCTTCTGAAAGAGAACTATATAAACTACTTATATCTCCTCTCTCGGTATAATAAACCTTCCATGTTTCATCCTCACATTTTTCAATAATCCAGCCATCCCAATCCATTCTGGGAAGTATTCTAAAAAACCAGTGATGAGAAAAGATATATACTGATCCACCACAGTCAATACGCCCTCTCCTTCTTTTCGGAAGAAGTTTCCTCAGTTGTTTCACATTACGCTTTAGTTGTCTGAATTTCATTGTATTATATCTCTAATCGATTCGGGAAACAAGGCATAAAAACATTTGATGGTATTACTCCTAAAGGAATTAACTGACTCAGAATCCCAACTTTGAGAGGCTATCTTTATGATATCTATGTATATTGCCAACTCCGAATCCGGAAGACTTGGCAAATTCGCATGACACAGTACTATATTTTTCTCCTTTAGCCACGATAAATCACGGAGTGCTTCTTCAAAGCCATCCCAATTGTCTCCCTCATATGGAGCACATAACAATGTTTCGATATAATCGATTAATTGACGTTTATTAACAATCCCGGAATCGATAATCACTGTTCTACTATCATCACAATAAATCACATCATTGAATTCATTGTCTGAATAAAACTTAATCATGATTGTTATGGAATAAAATGAATAAAACTAATAATGACTATCTGGCAAACGCAGCCCTAATGTCTTCATAATGTGGCCACATCTTTACATTTTTCATCGTCACATCTGGTGGAAAGCATATCACGATGTTCCCGTCTTCATTCATCAACTGATACAGATCCTTGGATGTAAAATCGTAACGGCAATAGTATTTCTCTGACTCCCAGATTTGTTGAGGCGCAGGACCTGGGTAAATTTGGTATGAAGCATCATAGATAAAGACTCGAACAGTATCATATGATAGCGACGGAATCGATGTGCCACCCACAGCGGAATGAAATGTGCCAGGCGTAGCGGAATGAAATGAGCCACCTATAGCACAATGGAATGTACCACCCGTAGCGGAATAGAATGTGCCAGTGCGCTCGGGTGTCGGAGTGGTCGCTTTTGAAGTCGGTCCATAGTACCTTTGTCATTGGAAAGTAATCAATGACAAGATATTATGGCAAACAGAAAAGCGACAATGGCAGATCTAAAAGCAGTAATGCGGGCGCTATCCAAAGGGATGCCCGTGCGTGAAATCGAAAGGCAGTTGGGCCTGAGCCGGCGCTCGATATCGGTGTATCGGGACCGTGCTGAGGAATCCGGGCGCAGCTTCCTGGAGCTCTCTCAGGCCGACGAGGCGGAGTTGTATGCGGTTCTGTGCAAGGAGAACACGCACAGGAACCGTGACGAGGAGCGTTATACCTTCCTTCAGGAACACCTTGAAGAATACGCCCAGCGGATGACCCGCAAGTACATGACCTATGAGATCCTGTACTACGAGGACTATTGCAAGCAGACAGACAATCCGTACGGATACACGCAGTTCAAGTTGATGGTCAAGGAGTACCAGAAGAATCACGACTACAAGTTCCATAACCGATACGAACCTGCCGGAGAGATGCAGGCCGACTTCGCCGGAGACCCGTTGTGGGTGACCGACCGTGAGACAGGCGAGCATATACGGGCGGATGTTCTGGTATGCGTCCTCCCATTCTCGATGATGTGCTTTGTGATAGCGATGCTGTCCACAAAGATGGAGAACTTCTTCTATGGCCTGAACAAGGCCCTGGAGCACTTCGGCGGTGTGCCGGACCGGGTCAAGAGCGACAACATGTCCCAGTGGGTGAAGAAATACGACCGGTACGAGCCGTCACTCAACGAGGCTGCCATGCAGTGGGCTGTCCACAACGATACAGAGATGGAGAACTGCCGGGTCAAAAAGCCTCGGGACAAAGGGCCCGTAGAATCGCTGGTTATGCAGGTATACAACTACTTCTACAGCCGCATCATGAACTATGGCCCCGGAGGCGGCCATGAAGAGTTCTTCTCCATCCAGGAGTTGAATGCCCGCCTGCAGGAGCTGAATGAGGAGTACTGTCAGGAAACCATGAAGAGCCACGGCTACAGCCGTGCGGCCAAATATGAGGAAGAGGAGCGTCCCTTCATGAAGCCCCTTCCACCGACTCCCTACGCGTTCAAATACGTGAAGGAGTTCAAGGTACCGAACAACTACCATGTCGCCATCGACGGTGCCAAATACTACAGCGTCCCCTGCCAATATGTCGGGCAGAAAGCGCGGGCCATCTATGACGCGGAGACCATCGAGATCTGGGTGGACTTCAATCGTGTATGTACGCATACACGACGATATAGGGATGACTACTACACCATCCCGGAGCATATGCCGGAAAAGCATCGTGCCTATGCAAACACCAAGGAAAGAAACGCCGCCTATTACATCCGCATGGCCGGCTACGTCGGCCCGCAGACGCGCGAGGTGGTGGAGAATATACTGACATCAAAGCCCTTTGTTCAACAGGCATACAAGGCCTGTGACGGCATCCTGCGGCTTGCGAGGCAGTACGGGGACAGCCGCATGGAAGCGGCCTGCAGGAGGATAGAACCCAAGCGGGCCGCGAACTACGGGATGGTAAGGAACATCCTGGAGAAGGGCCTGGACGCCGGCTCCATGTACGGGGCGGACGCGTCCGCCCCGTACATCCCCGCCAACGACAACGTCCGGGGCCCGGAAGCATATCAATGACTGGCACATAAAACCCAAATAACATGACAGAATGAACACACAAGAAACAATCTTCCAGCTTGAGAGTCTCAGGCTGAAGGGAATGGCAGAGTGCTACAAGGCTTTGCAGCAACTGCCCGCAAACGAACAACCTGCTCTTGACCAGACGGTAGCACAGCTAGCTGAGGCGGAAGCGCTTTACCGCGACCGCCGCAGGACGGAGTTATATCTGAAAACCAGCAGACTGCGTTACGACGCAGTTCTGGAGGACGTGTACTGCACGGCCGACAGGAACCTGTCCAAGGAGGCGCTAGCTGCACTCGCGGACTGCTCGTTCATCAGGCGGGCCGAGAATGTCCTCATTGACGGCAAGACCGGCTCTGGCAAATCCTTCCTAGCATGCGCCCTGGGGCGGCAGGCCTGCTTCATGGGCCACCGCGTGGAGTACTTCTCCATGAACAAGTTCATCGAGAAAATCGCACTGGCGAAGCTCGACGGATCCATGCTGAAAGTGGTCAATCACATAGAGAAGAATGACCTCGTCATCTTCGACGACTTCGGCCTGCAGCCGCTCGACAACAACTCGCGGCTGGCCCTGCTCCAAATCCTTGAAGACTGCTACGAACGGAAGTCCGTCATCGTGACCTCCCAGCTGCCGGTCTCCAAGTGGTATGCATATATCAATGAGCCCACGATTGCTGACGCAATCATGGACCGCCTCTGCGCTAACGCGCATCGGATCGAACTGAAAGGTGAGTCCCTGAGGCGGAAATCCAAAAAAGAAAACTAACTTTGCAGACGGATAAAGCGACCACCTTCGGGGTGGCACATTCTATTGCGGCCAGAGTGGCACACTTCATTGCGCTACCGCTGGCACACCAATCCCGCTACTGGCATATCATATGGCGCCATCTCTTCAATCGATGTGTATCCACTATCCTCAGTCGTTTTATCAAATTGATAAACGTTAGTTCGTGAAAAAAAAGCTTTCAATCCGGCTCCACTCATAGTGGTGTCATTCTTATCTAGGTCATACATATCGCCATGAAGAAAGGGGACAGCATAAGTATATCGAGCTGGGTACAACACCTCTAAAACCTCCCCTGTATTATTAATAAAATCATAGTATATATGTCCTGTGGTATCTCTAAGGCAGGAAACCAACAAATGCATGCATATAAAACAATTAGTGTTCGACGACCCATATATTAACGATGGAAAAAATAATTTTTATAATTCTCATAAAAACGCTGATACCTTTCGGATTGTCCCATTTCTCCTTTCAGGACATCTTCCATCCATGCTAATCCCTTCTTTATATTTCCCTCCAATAAATAAATAATAAGCAGTACGAAGAATTCCCGATCATTATAAATTATGAAACTTTTATTTTCATAACACTCTTTGACTGCTTGTAAATCAGACATCATATCAAAGAATGGAGGTGTGTATCTATCTATGGCATCAAACATCTCTTTACACGTTTTGAATAGTTGCTCATCAGTTTGGTTATCATAAAAATACCATTCGTAGTACTTATTCTCGGGCATTATATACCCTATCTGTTTATTCACTATTGGAAAATGGACTAAGTTATTCACATACTTGCCGCCTAGTAATTCACCATAGATTCTCTCAACTTCCAAATTACATACAGCAGCATGAATCGAAGCAGTCCTAAGCCCTTTGTATGTGGAAAACGAGCAACTTAAGCAATTTAAATAACCATCCTTATCAGATTGTTTTACGAATTCATATCGTTGTTTGACATACCCGCGAGCCTTGAATTGGTTCTCAATCTCTTTTTTGATAATAGGGACAATAGCGCTCATAACATTATTTATCAGAATTTAATAAGTATCATGTAATAATTAGTAACAAATGAGTTTTGTTTCCAAATAGTATTTGCAGCAACACCTTTCGGAACTAACCCAATACTATGATTATAATTCATTGTTGACAATGACTGGCGTATAGAGGTATTAGCCGAAACTTCAGTTATCCCCATTTTAGGATAGACTATGCTTTGGTTGTTTGTATATCTTGCATTAGGCCCATATTTAACTTCACCTATGACTGTCTTATTATCAATTGTTCCAACAAAATCGGCTCTTACCTTTGTTCCCTCCACTTCAAAAGAAACTTGTGTCTTATCTATGGTCCCCCCTTCAGAGACAAACTTGTCAATTCCCATCTGCTCTCCTTGTTTCCCTTTGGCGTAACTATCCTGTGGTGTCCAATCCTGTAAAACATCCGTTGATGATGATTTAAACGAGGTCTTAATCTTATTAATAAGCTCAGATGCCGCCCCAGATGCGGCTCCAATTGCCAAACCGGAAAGGCCACCATAAAAAGACCCCAACCACATTCCAGCCAAACCAATATAAAAGTCATTGGTAGCAAGCACATTAAAGCCAAATCCGTTTATTCCCCCGGCAATTGCACCCGATACAAATCCGGATATGGCTCCTGTGCCAATCGCTCCATATCCCAAAGCCGGTAGGGATAACGCCAAAGAACCGCCAGCCCATCCACTTAGAGCGCCTGCGGTTGCTCCTATAAGAGAGCCTCCGGCAATATGCCAGAACATTTTCCAACCTTCAGCGCCTTTTGCCTTGCCAATCTTATATCCATTGTATGCCCCGACTCCTGCACCGATCGCTGCGGCTGAAATTATCGCAATTGCAGTTGCTGTCAGCACAAACTCTCCGCTCTCATCAGTATATTTCAGCGGATTATTCAGGCAGTAGGAATACCTGTTGTAGTTCTGGAAGTCGTGAGGTGCCTGTATGAAGGGGTCGGGGCTGAGGAAGCGGGTGGTGACCGGGTCGTACAGACGGGCGTTCATGTTGATGAGCCCGAAGTACGGCAGGTGCTCGTGGCCCGTGTAGCCGCGGCCAAGGAACATCTCCGGGACCTGCCTGTAGCTTAGCGCTAGTGTATCGCCGTCGGTGTAGCGGACGTTGCCCCAAGGGTCGTAGTTGTACTCATAGCTCTCCTGACCGTCCTTGCTTCTCAGATATGTGATACTGCCCTGGTAATCGCGGCCTATCGAGAAGAATGTGTCAGGGCGCCCCGTCCTGCGTAC
>JAEEGL012156918.1_pt1 | contig 28979 bp, 23 predicted proteins | sample 9134231 | NCBI WGS metagenome assembly JAEEGL01 (sample SAMN16246548, study PRJNA631951) | gut metagenome | biome: gut microbiome; feature: rumen; material: fiber-attached | host: Bos | place: Iran: Karaj | collected 2018-10 | reverse complement strand
TCTTCATGGCGGCGTGCTTTGCGGCCGCGGTCATGACGCTTTTCCAGATGCGGGTGAAAAAGCCTTTTGTCATCGGATCTGCGCTGTTCTTCACGCTGATGCCGTTCCATATCAACTACAGCTTCTCGATGTGGAAGGACGTGATGTTCGGCGGGTTCATCCTGCTATTCGGCGTGTATTTCTGCCGGGCGATGCGGGGCATCGGGAGGCGCGGCATGAACCTCGCGCTGCTCGCGCTGTCCTGTTTCGGTGTCTGCCTGTTCCGCAGCAACGGGTATATCCTGTTCCTCGTCGTGGCGGCGGCATTCGCGTTCCTGTACCGGAAAGAGATCTTTTCAAAGGGCACGGATGATGCGAAAGGCCGGAGCCGGATCTTCCGCAGGGCGCAGCCGGTCTTCCTGATCTTCCTCCTCGCCCTGGCGGTCTGCTGGCTCCTGAAGCACCCGGTGCTGGACGCTCTGGACGTCTCCCAGCCGGATACGGTGGAGATGCTTTCCATCCCGCTGCAGCAGATCAGCCGCACGGTCATCGAGCATGACGACCTCAGGGAGGACGAGGAGGCGCTGATCGGGTATGTCATTCCGGTGCAGCGCATGCGGGAGACTTACGTGCCGATCTATTCCGATCCCGTAAAGAACCTCATCCGCGAGGAGGGTCAGCAGGACTACATCAAACATCACAAGGCGGAATTCGCGAAGCTGTACATCGCGCTCGGGCTGCGCCATCCGGGAAGCTACCTGAAAGGGTGGGCCGACGAGACGAGAGGGTACTGGAACAGCGGTTACGAGTACTGGCGCTGGCAGGACGACGTGACTTCTACGGAAGGGTACGACCTGTACCGGACGGTGCGGTCGGAGTTCGCGGCGCGGCACTTCAACGAATATCTCTGGCTCTTCGAACATGATCCGCTGACGGTGCTTTTCCTCTGCATCGGGCTCTATGTGTGGATCGACTGGCTGCTGTTCTATCTCGCGGCTGTGCGGAGAGACCGGATCGCCGTCGTGATGACGCTGCCGGTCATCGCGCTCGTCTTTACGCTGCAGATCTCCACGCCGGTCTTCTCCGAATTCCGGTACGTCTATTCGGTCTTCTGCCTGATGCCGTTCCTTCTTCCCGCGGTCGTCAGCGGATGCGGGAGCCTCGGGCATGTGCCCGTGAAAGGATCCGGGGAAGCGCCCGGCCAGGCAGCCGGAAAAGCAGCCGGAAAAGCATCCGGGCAGACGCCCCGGAAGAAGGACAGAAGCCGGAAATAGCGGGGGAGCAAAGGCGCCGCGGGTGATCCTCAGAGAAATGGCCGCGCGACGGGAACAGATGTTCGAAAACAGGTAGTCATACTGGACAGGATATGATAAAATCAGTCTTGCTCTCTGAGCAGCTGATTTTATTATTTATGTACAGAACGGGAAAAGACATGGAATTCAGACTGCATTCGGAATATGCGCCTACCGGCGACCAGCCGCAGGCGATACAGGCTCTGGTCGACGGGTTCCGGGAGGGAAACCAGTTCGAGACGCTGCTCGGCGTCACCGGCTCCGGCAAGACCTTCACGATGGCCAACGTCATCCAGGCGCTGCAGAAGCCGACGCTGATCATCAGCCACAACAAGACCCTGGCGGGCCAGCTCTACAGCGAGATGAAGGAGTTTTTCCCCGAGAATGCGGTGGAATACTTCGTCTCCTATTATGATTACTACCAGCCGGAGGCCTATGTCCCGTCGACCGACACCTACATCGCGAAGGATTCCGCGATCAACGACGAGATCGACAAGCTCCGCCTCTCCGCGACGGCTTCGCTCTCGGAGCGGCGGGATGTGATCGTGGTCGCCAGCGTCTCCGGCATCTACGGCCTCGGCAGTCCGGAGGAGTTTCAGGGGATGTCGATCTCCCTGCGCCCCGGGATGCGGAAGGACCGGGACGAGGTGATCCGGGACCTGATCGCGATCCAGTACACGCGCAATGACGTCTCTCCGGAGCGCTGCCAGTTCCGCGTGCGGGGCGACACCCTGGAGATCTACCCGGCGCAGGGCGCGGAGTACCTGATCCGGATCGAGTTTTTCGGCGACGAGATCGACCGGATCTGCGAGGTCGAGATGCTCACGGGCAGAATGCACGCCGAGCTCGCGCACGTCATGATCTACCCCGCTTCGCACTACGTCGTGCCGCAGGAGAAGATCAACCGGGCCTGCGACAACATCGAAGCGGAGCTCGAGGACCGCGTCCGGTTCTTCAAGAGTGAGGACAGGCTCATCGAGGCGCAGCGCATCGCGGAGCGGACGAACTTCGACATTGAGATGATGCGCGAGACCGGCTTCTGTTCCGGCATCGAGAACTACTCGAGGCACCTGATCTTCGGCAGGCCGGGGGAACCGCCGCTGACGCTGATGAACTTCTTCCCGGACGACTTCCTGATCATTGTCGACGAGTCGCATATGACGATCCCGCAGATCGGCGCGATGTACAACGGCGACCGCTCGCGGAAGCTGACGCTGGTGGACTACGGGTTCCGCCTGCCGTCCGCACTGGACAACCGGCCGCTGAACTTTGCGGAGTTCGAGACCCACATCGACCAGATGCTGTTCGTCTCGGCGACGCCGGGCGGGTATGAGGCGGAACACGAGCTGCTCCGCGCGGAACAGATCATCCGTCCCACGGGGCTCCTCGATCCGGAGATCGACGTCCGCCCTGTCGAAGGGCAGATCGACGACCTGATCGGCGAGATCCGAAAGGAGACCGCGAAGAAGAACAAGGTCCTCATCACAACACTGACGAAAAAGATGGCGGAAGACCTCACGGACTATCTCGCCGAGGCGGGGATCCGGGTCAAATACCTGCACTCGGATATCGACGTGCTCGAGCGGGCGCAGATCATCCGCGACATGCGCCTCGACGTCTTCGACGTCCTGGTAGGCATCAACCTCCTCCGGGAAGGCCTCGATATCCCGGAGATCTCCCTTGTCATCGTGCTCGACGCGGACAAGGAAGGATTCCTCAGATCGGAGACTTCCCTGATCCAGACGGTCGGCCGGGCGGCACGCAACGCAGACGGCCATGTCATCATGTACGCCGACACGGTCACTGACTCGATGCGGAAGGCGATCGACGAGACGCGGCGCAGAAGGGCTGTGCAGGACGCTTACAACAAAGAACACGGGATCACGCCCCAGACGATCCGCAAGGCGGTGCGCGACCTCATCACGATCTCGAAGGAGATCGCGAAGGAAGAAGTGAAATTCGAGAAGGACCCGGAATCCATGAGCCCGCAGGAGCTGAAGAAGCTCATCGCGGAAGTGGAGAAGAAGATGCGGCGCGCCGCCGCGGACCTCAATTTCGAGGCCGCCGCGGAACTGAGGGACCGCATGATCGAGCTGAAGAAGCACCAGCTCGAGCTCGAGGGAGGGCGCTGAGAGATGGCGCAGAAGATGAAAAAGCCGGACTACTGGCCGGCGCTCAGGGAAGAAGAGAGAAAAGCGCAGGAGCAGCGCGCGGCGGACGAGACGCGGCGGATCCGGACGGACCGCGGGGACTGCATCCGCATCCGCGGCGCGCGGGAACACAATCTGAAGGGCGTGGATCTGGAGATCCCCCGGAACCAGCTCGTCGTCCTGACGGGACTGTCCGGCTCCGGCAAGAGCTCGCTCGCGTTCGACACGATCTACGCGGAAGGACAGCGGCGCTACATGGAGTCACTTTCCTCCTACGCACGGCAGTTCCTCGGACAGATGGAAAAGCCGGATGTCGACTTGATCGAGGGACTCTCTCCCGCGATCTCCATCGACCAGAAATCCACGAACCGCAACCCCAGATCCACCGTCGGCACGGTCACGGAGATCTATGACCATCTGCGCCTTCTGTACGCGCGCGTCGGGATCCCGCACTGTCCGAACTGCGGGCGGGAGATCGCGCGCCAGAGCGTCGACCAGATGGTCGACCGCATCCTCCTGCTCCCGGAAGGGAGCCGCATCCAGGTGCTCGCGCCTGTCGTCCGCGGCAAGAAAGGCCGCCACGAGAAAGTGCTCGAGCGGGCGCAGCGCGCGGGCTATGTCCGCGTGCGCGTGGACGGCAGCCTTTACGACCTCTCGGAAGAGATCACGCTGGATAAAAACATCAAGCACAGCATCGAGATCGTCGTCGACCGCCTCGTTGTGAGAGAGGGCATCGAGCGCAGGCTTACAGACTCGATCGAGAACGCGCTCGCCCTTGCGGAAGGCCTTCTGCAGATCGACGTCGTAGACGGGGAAATGCTGCAGTTCTCCCAGAGCTTCGCGTGCCCGGACTGCGGCATCAGCATCCCGGAGATCGAGCCGAGAAGCTTTTCTTTCAACAACCCGTTCGGGGCGTGCCCGGACTGCGCCGGCCTCGGCTACAAGATGGAGTTCGACCCGGACCTGATCATTCCGGATCCGTCGCTGTCCATCAATGAAGGCGCGATCGCCGTTCTCGGGTGGCAGAGCTGCATGCAGCAGGGGAGCTTCTCCAATGCGCTCCTTCGGGCTTTGAGCAGCAGGTTCAGATTCAGCCTGGATACGCCTTATGAGAAGTACCCGAAGAAGATACAGGATCTTCTGATGTACGGCACGGATGTGTCTGTGGACGTCCATTACAAGGGACAGAGGGGAGAGGGCGTCTATCCTGTGACCTTCGACGGCCTCATCCGCAACTGCGAGCAGCGCTACCGCGAGACCTTCTCGGCTTCTTCGAAGCAGATGTACGAGGAATTCATGCGGATCACGCCCTGCAGCACCTGCGGCGGCAAGCGCCTGAAGAAGGAGTCACTCGCCGTCACGGTCGACGGGATGAACATCTATGACCTGACCTGCCTCCCGATCCGGAGCATCCTCCGGAAGATTGAAGGGATGGAACTGAGCGAGACGCAGAAGCTGATCGGCGCGCAGGTCTTAAAAGAGATCCGGGCCCGCCTGCACTTCCTGATCGATGTGGGCCTCGACTACCTGACGCTCTCGCGCGGCACGGCCTCCCTCTCGGGAGGAGAAGCCCAGCGCATCCGGCTCGCGACCCAGATCGGATCCGGACTCGTCGGCGTCTGCTACATCCTGGACGAGCCGTCGATCGGCCTGCATCAGAGGGACAACGACAAGCTCCTCCGCACGCTGAAGAACCTGAGAGATCTGGGCAACACCGTCATCGTCGTCGAGCACGACGAGGATACGATGCGCGCGGCGGACCACATCGTGGACATCGGCCCCGGCGCCGGCGGGCACGGCGGGCAGATCGTCGCGGCAGGCACGGCGGAGGAGATCATGCAGGTGCCGGAGTCCGTGACGGGTCAGTATCTGTCGGGGAAAAAGATGATCCCGGTGCCGAAGACGCGCCGCGAGCCCGCAGGGTGGATCACGGTGCGCGGCGCCAGGGCGAACAACCTGAAGAATATCGACGTCCGGTTCCCGCTGGGCGTCATGACGATCGTGACCGGCGTCTCCGGCTCCGGCAAGAGCTCCCTCGTCAACGAGATCCTCTACAAGCATCTCGCGAAGGAACTCAACCGCGCGAGGACCATCCAGCCCGGACCGCACAAAGGGATCGACGGCACGGACCAGCTCGACAAGGTCATCAATATTGACCAGTCCCCGATCGGAAGGACGCCAAGGTCCAACCCGGCGACCTACACCGGCGTATTCGACATGATCCGCGACCTCTTCGCGGGCACGCCGGACGCGAAAGCGCGCGGCTACAGCAAGGGACGCTTTTCCTTCAACGTGAAGGGCGGCCGGTGCGAGGCCTGCGGCGGCGACGGGATCCGGAAGATCGAGATGCACTTCCTGCCGGATGTCTACGTCCCGTGCGAGGTCTGCCACGGGAAGCGGTACAACCGCGAGACGCTCGAAGTGCGGTACAAAGGGAAAAACATTTTTGACGTGCTGGACATGACCGTGGAGGAGGCGGTGGACTTCTTCGCGAACCTGCCCGCGATCAGCCGCAAGATCCGGACCCTGTACGACGTCGGCCTCGGCTATATCAAGCTCGGGCAGCCGTCGACGGAACTCTCCGGGGGCGAGGCACAGCGCATCAAGCTCGCGACGGAGCTCTCCAGAAAGAGCACCGGACGGACGATCTACATCCTGGACGAGCCGACGACCGGCCTCCATTTCGAGGACGTCTCAAAGCTGACGGGGATCCTGCACGCGCTCGTCGAGGGCGGCAATACGGTCGTCGTCATCGAGCACAATCTCGACGTCATCAAGACGGCGGACTACATCATCGACCTCGGCCCGGAGGGCGGCGAGGGCGGGGGGACCGTCATCGCGCAGGGGACGCCGGAGGAGATCGCCGCGCGTCACGACTCCTACACCGGATATTATATTAATAAGATGCTGGAGAAGGATCGCGCCTCGGAAGCCGGCGAAAGATAAAAAAAGGATAAACTTGCAATATGGACCCGCAAACCGCTTTGAAAACAGGGCGGCCATAGTATATACTATAATCCCCGACAGGCGGAGGGAATGATTGGCCTGTCTGAAAGGATCACATAGATTATGCAGTACTCTGATATCGGAATCGATCTCGGCACCGCGAGCGTGCTCGTATATATCCGCGGCCGCGGCGTCGTTTTAAAGGAGCCTTCAGTCGTCGCTTTTGACCGCGACACCAACAAGATCAAGGCGATCGGCGAGGACGCCCGCCTGATGCTCGGAAGGACCCCGGGCAATATCGTAGCTGTCCGGCCTCTGCGCCAGGGCGTCATCTCGGACTACACCGTCACGGAGAAGATGATGAAGTATTTCATCCAGAAGGCGGTCGGCAAGCGGACGTTCCGCAAGCCCAGGATCGCCGTCTGCGTGCCCAGCGGCGTGACGGAAGTGGAGAAGAAGGCGGTCGAGGACGCGACGTTCCAGGCGGGCGCGCGGGAAGTCTACATCATCGAGGAGCCGATCGCGGCTGCCATCGGCGCCGGCATCGACATCTCGAAGCCCTGCGGAAACATGGTCGTCGACATCGGCGGCGGAACGACGGACATCGCCGTGATCTCCCTCGGGGGCACGGTCGTCAGCACTTCGATCAAGGTTGCGGGAGACGATTTTGACGACGCGCTGGTACGTTATATGAGGAAAAAATACAACCTTCTGGTCGGCGAGCGCACGGCAGAGGATATCAAGATCCGCATCGGCTGCTGCTATCCTCGTGTCGAGGACGACTTCATGGAAGTCAGGGGCAGGAACCTGGTGACCGGCCTGCCGCGCATCATCAAGGTGTCGACCGGGGAGACCGAGGAGGCACTGAAGGAACCCTGCAACCAGATCGTCGAGGCGGTCCACAGCGTCCTCGAGAAGACGCCGCCGGAACTCGCGGCGGACATCGCGGACCGCGGCATCGTGCTGACGGGAGGCGGTTCGCTCCTGCAGGGCCTGGAGGAACTTATCACCAGCAAGACAGGCATCAACACCGTGACGGCGGAGGATCCCATGACCGCGGTCGCGATCGGCACCGGCCGTTATGTGGAGTTCCTGTCGGGACAGGGATTCACCGAGCCGTAAAAAAGACAGGATGGAAACTCTCAAGGGCTACATCTCCGGCGTCGTCTACCGGAACGAGGAGAACGCCTACACCGTCTTCGAGATCACCACGGAGGACGGGACGGTACCGTGCACCGGCTTTCCCGCCGCGATCGCGGAAGGGGAATCCTGCATTCTCACCGGTCAGTTCACGACACACCCCATCTACGGAAAACAGTTTCAGATGAAGACATATACGGTCTGCGAGCCGGAAGGCACGCAGGCTGTATTTCGCTATCTCTCTTCCGGCGCGGTCAAGGGGATCGGCGCGGCGCTCGCCGGACGCATCATCGAGGCGTTCGGGGATGACACAATGCGGATCCTCGACGAGGAGCCCGAGCGGCTCGCCGAGGTGAAGGGGATCAGCGAGCGCAAGGCGCGGGATATCGCCGCCGCCATGGAGGGGAAAAAGGACCTCCGCGACGCCATGATCTTCCTGCAGCAGTACGGGATCGGCGGCAGGACCGCCGTGCGGATCTGGCAGTCGTACGGCGTCGGCCTGTACGGGATCCTGAAGGAAAACCCGTACCAGCTGGCGGAGGACATCGACGGGATCGGCTTTGCCAAGGCGGACGAGCTCGCGAGGAAGATCGGCATCGCTGCGGATTCGGAGTTCCGCTTCCGGAGCGCCCTTCTGTACGTGCTGACGAACTCGGTCTCCGAGGGCCACACTTACCTTCCGTCAGAGCTCCTCATCCGGCGGACCGCCGGCCTTCTTAAGGGAAATTCCGGCATGCCGCCTTCCCTTCCGCAGGAGGACGGGCAGGCCGCGGCGGACCCGATGGAAGAGGAACTGCGGCTCCAGCTCGGGAACCTCGTCGTCGAGCGCCGTGTGCAGGTCAGGAGAAAAGGAGAGATCACCCAGATCTACCCGACCTTCGCCTGGTATGAAGAGCAGGAGAGCGCGCGGCTTCTCCTGATGCTGCGGGACTCAGGCGGCAGGGAGGAGAGCGCGGAAGAAGCCATGCGGGAGATCCGAGCCCTCGAGAGGAGGGAAGGCATCCGTCTTGATGAACTGCAGATGGAAGCGGTGAGGGAAGCACTGCGGCAGAGCGTCCTGCTCATCTGCGGCGGTCCCGGCACGGGGAAGACGACCACGATCAACACGATCATAGGGCTTTTTGAGGCGAGAAACCTGAACGTCTGCCTCGCCGCACCGACGGGCCGCGCCGCGAAGCGGATGACGGCAGTCAGCGGATACGAGGCGACGACGATCCACCGGCTTCTGGGCGTGCAGGCGGGGAGCTTCGCCAGGGACGACAGCCAGGGGAAGGGAACAAAGGAGATCCGTATGGGCGGTTTCCTGCACGACGAGCGGGACCCGCTGGACGCGGACGTCGTGATCATCGACGAAATGTCGATGGTCGACATCCATCTTTTCCACTCACTGATAAAGGCGCTGCGCCCCGGGACGAAGCTCATCATGGTCGGGGACCCGGACCAGCTCCCGAGCGTCGGGCCGGGCCGGGTGCTGCAGGATCTTCTGGATTCCGGAGCTTTTCCGGCGATCCGCCTGCAGAAGATCTTCCGCCAGGCCGCGGAGTCGGACATCGTCATGAACGCCCACCGCATCCTCGCGGGAGAACCCCTGCAGATGAACAACCGCAGCAGGGATTTCTTCTTCCTGAAGAGGGAGCGCCCGGAAGTGATCTACAAGCACATGGTCGAGCTCATGCGCGACCGGCTCCCGGGATACCTCGGCTGCAGGACGGATGAGATCCAGGTCCTCACGCCGATGCGAAAAGGCATGCTCGGCGCGGAGCGCCTCAACGAGGTGCTGCAGAGCGTGCTGAACCCGCCCGCGGAAGGGAAAGCCGAGATCGCGCAGAAGGAGATCCTTTTCCGCGAGGGCGACAAGGTGATGCAGACCCGGAACAACTACCAGCTCGAATGGGAGATCCGCGGGAATTTCGGCATCCCCGTGGACAAGGGAGCCGGTGTGTTCAACGGCGACTTCGGGACGGTGGAGAGCATCGACAAGAAGAGGGAGCTCATGGAAGTGAGGTTCGATGACGAAAGGATCGTCACTTACCAGTTTTCCGAGCTCGAGGACCTCGACCTCGCGTACGCGATCACGGTGCACAAATCGCAGGGTTCTGAATATCCCGGCGTGATCCTCCCGCTGCTGGACGGCCCGCCGGCGCTCTTCACGAGAAACCTGCTGTACACGGCGGTCACCAGGGCGCGCGGCTGCGTCATGATCCTGGGCAGCCGGGAGACGGTAGAGAGAATGGAGCACAACACCAGTGGCTATACGAGATACTCGGGCCTTTCGGACCGGATCCGCGATATTGAAGGAGCTTCTCTTTCCGCGCAGGTGCCCGGTATGTGACAGGCCGGTGCTGCGCACGCCGGCCCGCCCGGACGCCATGATCTGCCCGGCATGCGAAGGACAGCTTGTCCGCGTCCGCGGGGCAGTCTGTGAAAAGTGCGGGAAGCTTCTCGGCGCGGAGGACAGTTCCGCGGCGGAAGGAAAGGCAGTCTCAGGCGGAGTTCAGGATCTGCCGGGGAGCCATGCGAAGGCAGCCGCCCGGCTGTGCGGGGACTGCGCGAGGATCCGGCACTCATTCAGCCGCGGAGGGGCAGCGTTTACATGGCACAGCGCGCACGACGCGATCTTCCGGCTCAAGTACAAAGGAAGAAGGGAATACGCCGACTATTTCGCTGCGGAAATGGCGAAAGTCCTGCGGGAACGGTTCCGCGGGGAGGCGTTCGATCTGCTGGTCCCCGTGCCGCTCTCCGCGGAGCGCATGCGGTCGAGAGGTTACAACCAGGCGCTGCTTCTCGCCAGGGGCGTGGGGGAGGCTGCCGGGATCCCCGTCGGAGAGGATGCGCTGAGGCGTGTGAAAGCGACGGTCCCGATGAAGGATCTGAGCCCGGAAAGCCGCCGCCGCAATATGAAAAACGCTTTTCATGCCTATGGAAATGATGTAAAATCAAAAAAAATATTGCTTGTTGACGATATCTACACAACAGGCGCCACGATCGACGCGTGTGCCGAAGCGATCCTTGCGGCAGGCGCGGTAAAAGTATGTTTTCTGACTGCTGCGATCGGGGAGCAGCCGGCGGAGGGAAGGCTTGATCAATGAAAACCGCGTCTACCAGATGACGCAGCTCGCAATGTACGAAAAGAAAGAAGGATGGGCGGATGAGCGCATCGGCAGCTATTATGCCACTGATTACATCGGCGGCCAGCTTCTGGCGTCCGTCTTTGCCGCGACCATTCTTTACGGCGTCCTGTTCGCGGTCTATGCGGTCTGCCACTTCGACGAGCTCCTGCTCCTCATCTACGGGGATGAGCTGAAGGCGTTTCTCATGACGGCTGCGATGCGGTACGTCATACTGCTGGTAGTGTTTGCGACGGCCACACTCATCATCTACCTTTACAGGTACCGCCGGGCGATGAAGGGAATACGGCTCTACGCGAAGGCGCTGGACGCGCTCGCGGAGACCGGCAGCCAGGAAGAAAAAGAAAGAAACAGATAATCTATGACTGGACTATTGGAAATCAGAGATCTGATCCTCGCGTATTACGCGAAGATGGAGCGGTTCCTCATTCCGCTCGCGAAATTCTTTGTCGTGCTGACCGCGATGATCGGCATCGGCAGCAGGATCCCGGCGGACAGCGCGCTCTCGGGCATGAAGGTCGCGCTCCTTGTCGCTGCTCTCGGGGCGGTGATCCCGGTGAACCTCACGGCGGCGATCCTCGCGGCGGCTATGCTGCTGCAGTTTTACAGCCTTTCCATTGAGACGGCTGCGGTCGGCGGCGTGCTCCTCCTTGTGTGCTTCCTCGTGTATTTCCGGTTTTCGCCGAAGGACACCTGGATCATGATCCTCACGCCGGTGTGCGTGATGCTGGGGATCCATTACATCATCCCTGTGGCGGCAGGGCTCCTCATGGGACCGGCGGCAGCAGTGCCCGTGGCACTGGGCCTTGTCATCGCCGCTTTCATCCGCTTCGTCCGCACGGGACTCGGCAGCTCCGTCGTCTCTTCCGACGAGCAGGAGATCATCGCCAGAGTGCGCCTCATGGTGGACGGCGTCGTACAGAATAAGGAACTCCGCGTCCTCATCGCCGCATTCGTACTGGCGGTCATTGTGGTCTATCTGATCCGGCGTCTCCGGATCCCGCACGCGTGGCTGATCGCTTCCGTCGCGGGCGGCGTCGTGGAATTTGTCACGGTTCTCGTCGGAAACATCATGACAGGGGCTTCCGTCGGCGTCGGCGGCGCTTTTCTCGGAGTCCTGCTGGCGGTGCTCACAGGAGCCGTGCTTTCGCTCTTCCTCTTCAATCTCGACTATTCGAGTATGGAAGATCTGCAGTTTGAGGACGACAACTATTACTATTATGTCAAGGCTGTTCCAAAGGTGTCGCTCGCGGCGCCGGTGAGAACGGTGAAAAAGATCAATTCCCAGAGAGAACCCGTGAAAGAGCGGGAACCGGAGCACGCGCCGGGATATGCCGGCGGCGAGATGACCGGCTCTCTGGACTATGAGCCGCTGCAGGACGGATTCGCAACATCGGAGCTGTTCCTGACCGAAGATGATATCGCAGCTTACGGCGATGATTATCCGCGAGACGGCTACCGGTAAAGATTACGGCAGGCGGGAGCGGCAGACAGAAGCGCAGAGAGAGACGCAGGTATGCAGCAGATCCGATTGATCCTTCAGAATATCCTGAACAGGTTTCTCGGTCAGATCCATATGCCGACGGTCAGGTGGACAGATGTCGTTGAAGTCATCGTCATCTCCTGGCTGATCTACCATGTTCTGCTGTGGATCCGCGGTTCCAGGGCATGGAACCTTCTTCGCGGCCTGGTCTTCGTCTTTTTCATCTATGTGATCTCCGTTCTCGGCAACATGACCACGATCACATGGATCATCCGGAACGCTGCGAGCATCGCGATCCTCGGCGTGATCATCCTGCTTCAGCCGGAACTGCGGCGCGCGCTCGAACAGTTCGGCCAGAACAACATCTTCAGTTCCCTGCTCGACTTCACCGGGATCGGCACCAGGATGAGCAGCGGCCGGTTCTCCGACAAGACAGTTCACGAGATCGTCCGCGCCTGCGAGATCATGGGAAGGGCAAAGACGGGCGCGCTGATCGTCATTCAGCAGGACACTCCCCTGACGGATTACGAGCGCACCGGGATCGAAGTCGACGGGATCGTCACAAGCCAGCTTCTCATCAATATTTTTGAGAAAAACACTCCGCTGCATGACGGCGCCGTGATCGTAGTGGGCGACAGGGTGACGTCGGCGACCTGCTATCTTCCGCTCTCCGAGAGCCGGATCGACAAGAATCTCGGCACGCGGCACAGGGCTGGTCTCGGAATCTCGGAAGAGACGGACGCGATGACGGTCATCGTCTCGGAGGAGACCGGCAATATCAGCATCGCGTACCGCGGTGCGCTGGAGAGGAGCCTCACCGGGGAGCAGCTGCAGGCAAGGCTCACGGAACTGCAGAGAAAAGAGGAACAGGAGATCGGACGGCTCGGTTTCCTCCTGAGAAAGGAGAAAGAGCGCAGTGAAGGATAAGAGACCCGCGATCTTCGAAAATCTGGGGCTTAAGATCAGCTCGGTGGTCGTCGCGATCCTCATGTGGCTCGTCGTCACGAACAGCAGTGATCCGGTCGTCTGGAGACAGCAGGTCAACATTCCGGTCCGGATCCTGAACACGGAGCTTCTGACCGCGGAAGGCAAAGTCTATACGATCCTGGACGACTCGGCGACGATTCCCGTTGTCAATTATTCCGCGCCGCGGTCGATCGCGGATTCCATCAAGCCGGAAAATATCGTCGCGACGGCGGACATGCAGGAACTGACGAATGTGAACACCGTGCGGATCCGGCTCTCCTCCAATATCTACAACACCCAGATCGAGAGCATCGAAGGCAGCATCGACAGCGTGAAATTCAGCATCGAGGACCGCAAGACGTCGGCCTTCCTGCTGCAGGTCTCAACGACCGGCCAGCCCGCGGCCGGATATACCGTCGGAGAAGTGACTTCGGAACAGAACCAGATCCGGGTCTCCGGTCCGGAATCCCTCGTCTCCGCGATCCGGACGGCGTCGGCCGTCGTCGACATCACAGGGGCGGCCAGCAATATCACGACTTACGCCGATGTGCGCCTGTATGACGAAGACGGGGATCAGATCCCGACCGCGGACCTGACGATGAACATCACGTCGGTCAAGGTGACGGTCAGCATCCTCGGGACGAAGACGCTGCCGGTCAGCATCCATCCGACCGGACAGCCCGCGCCCGGATACCTCGTGAGCGGCGAAGCGACGGTCTCGCCCGCCTCGGTAGAGATGGCGGGGAGGACCTCCGCGCTCGGCAGCTACAGCGAGATCACAGTTCCGGAAGAGGAACTGGATATCACCGACGCGACAGAGACGGTCGTACAGGAGATCGATATTACCCCGTACGTCCCGGAACTGATCCGGTTTGCGGACAGCGACTATGACGGCATCGTGACCGTGACGGTTCCCATCGAGGCGCAGGCGACGGACGAGATCGACATCATGATCTCGGACATCGCGATGGAAAACGTTCCGGAAGGCATGACGGCAGAGATCGTGACGGAGGATCTGAGCCCGGCGGCCGGCATGCTGCAGGTCACGGTCCAAGGCCTTGACAGGACGCTCAGCACGGTGCAGGCGGCACAGCTTATGCCGTATATCGACGTGGGAGCCGCTATCGCACTCGCCGGGGAACAGACCGGAGAAGAAGGAGTGGGACTCATCCCGGCGCAGGTCGTACTGCTTCTGCCTGAGGGAGTCCAGGCGGAGAACGCGCCGGTGGTCAGCCTCCTGATCAAACCGAACGACGAGACACCGGAATAATTCAAACGGATACCGGAGCAAATACAAACTACAGGAAAAGGAAGGACAGAATTATGAGCAGATTATTCGGAACGGACGGCGTGCGCGGTGTGGCGAACGAGGAACTGACACCGCTTCTCGCAATGCAGCTCGGACAGGCGGGCGCTTATGTGCTCGCAAAAGGCGCGGACCACAGGCCGCTCATCATGGTGGGCGGAGATACCAGACTGTCGGGTGATATGCTGGCAAATGCCCTGATGGCCGGCGCATGTTCCGTGGGAGCGAATGTCTGCTATCTCGGCGTGCTGCCGACACCTGCGGTCGCGTTCCTCGCGAAAAAGCACGGGGCGGACGCAGGCGTCGTGATCTCCGCGTCGCATAACCCGATGGAGTTCAACGGCATCAAATTCTTTGACGGCAACGGCTTCAAGCTTCCGGATGAGAAAGAGGACGAGATCGAGGCCGAGATCCGCGCCGAAATGAAGGATATCGTGTTCCCCACGGGGGACGGCATCGGAAAGATCGATTACCGCCAGGACCTCGTCGAGGAATATATCCAGAACGCGATTCAGACCGTTCCCGCAGATCTGACGGGCATGAAACTTGTCGTCGACTGCGCGGAGGGCGCCGCGTACCACACTTCCATCGAGGCGCTGAGAAGACTGGGCGCGGAACTCATTCCGATCCACGTTTCTCCGGATGGCGTGAACATCAACCGCGGCTGCGGCTCGACCCATATGGACGAACTGAAAAAGCGCGTCGTCGAGGAAGGCGCAACGGCAGGCCTCGCGTTTGACGGAGATGCCGACCGTTTCCTCGCGGTGGACGAAAACGGCCAGCTCGTCGACGGCGACCAGATCATGGGCATCGTCGGCAAGGAAATGAAGCGCAAGGGAACGCTGAAGGGCGACACGATCGTCGTCACCGTGATGAGCAATCTCGGTTTCTTCCTGATGGGAGAGCGCGAGGGATTCCATATCGAGCGGACGAAGGTCGGCGACCGGTACGTCCTGGAGCGCATGCTGGAGATCGACTCCAACCTCGGCGGAGAACAGTCCGGACACGTGATCTACCTGAGTGAGAACACGACGGGCGACGGCCTGCTGTCGGCGCTGCATCTTCTTCAGGTGATGCAGGAGACCGGAAAGCCGCTGTCGGAGCTCGCGTCGATCATGACCGTGCTGCCGCAGGCGCTCGTGAACGCGAAGGTCGCAAATGACAAGAAAGATCACTATCTGGATTATCCCGAGGTCGCGCAGGCCTGCAAGGATCTGGAGGACCGTTTTGCCGGCCGCGGCCGCGTGCTGATCCGTCCTTCCGGAACCGAGCCGCTCGTCCGTGTCATGATCGAAGGAGAGGACCAGGACCAGATCCGGGAAGAGGCGCAGAAGCTCGCGGACCTGATCGCGAGAGTGATGGGCTGAGGACTGCCCGGTGTGCGCGGCGGAAGTTGCTTTTCCGCCGGATTTAAGGTATAACAGATAGCACAGAATCGGCAGAATGCGGTTCACTGATTCGGAAGTATACGGTTCAGGAGGTAAGAGGCGGGCAATGGTCAGCCGGAAAGTTACAATAAAAAACCCGACGGGGCTGCACCTCAGGCCTGCCGGAATCCTATGCAAGACGGCGATGCAGTTTAAATCGCAGATCACGTTCCGGTTCGGGGACACGACGGCGAATGCCAAGAGCGTGCTCAGCGTGCTCGGGGCCTGCGTCAAGACGGGAGACGAGATCGAATTCTTCGTGAGCGGGGAAGACGAGGAGGAAGCTCTGGACAGTCTGGTGGAGGCCATCGAAAGCGGCTTGGGCGAGTAAACTTACAGCAATTCCGGCAGCCGGCCCTCCGGGGCCGGCTGTTATTGTTTTACCTGAGGAGCAGATTATGATGAATTACAAGAAGTACCGCAAAAATCCGGTCGTAGACTACCCGGAAAGGGAGTGGCCGAACAAGGAGATCGAGAAAGCGCCCGTCTGGTGCAGCGTGGACCTGCGTGACGGCAACCAGGCTCTGATCGACCCGATGGTGGTGACGGAGAAGATCGAGATGTTCGAGCTCCTGACCAAGATCGGCTTCAAGGAGATCGAGGTCGGGTTCCCGGCAGCGAGCCAGATCGAGTACGATTTCCTGAGGCAGCTGGTCGACCGGCGGCTGATCCCGCAGGACGTGTGGGTACAGGTCCTGTCGCAGTGCAGGGAAGAGCAGATCGCGAGAACGTTCGAGTCGATCGAGGGCTGCAGCCGGGCGATCGTCCATATCTATAATTCCACATCGACTCTGCAGAGGGACGTGGTGTTCGGCATGGACCGCGAACAGATCAAGGCGATCGCGGTGCAGGGCACAAAATGGGTCAAGGAGCGCGCAAAGGACTTCCCCGGGAAGATCATGCTCGAGTACTCCCCCGAGAGCTTCACTGGCACGGAACTGGATTTCGCTCTGGATATCTGCAACGCGGTGATCGATACCTGGGAGCCGACGAAGGACGCGCCGATGATCATTAATCTCCCGTCGACCGTGGAGATGAACACTCCGAACGTCTACGCGGACCAGATCGAGTGGATGAACAAGCGCCTGAACCGGCGCGACTGCCTGATCCTCAGCGTACACCCGCACAACGACCGCGGCTGCGGCGTCGCCGCATCCGAGCTGGCGCTGCTCGCCGGCGCGGACCGCGTCGAGGGGACGCTGCTCGGCAACGGGGAGAGGACCGGCAACGTCGACGTCCTCACCATCGCATATAACATGTTCTCGCAGGGCATCGATCCGGGCCTGGAGATCAGCAACATCAACGAGATCATCGACGTCTATGAGCGCTGCTGCAAGATGCATGTCGATCCGAGGCATCCCTACGCCGGCAAGCTCGTGTTCACGGCATTCTCAGGCTCGCACCAGGATGCGATCAACAAGGGTGTCGCGGCGATGAAGAAACGCAGGAGCGAGATCTGGCAGGTCCCTTACCTTCCGATCGATCCCTCCGATATCGGCCGCGTCTACGAGCCAATCGTGAGGATCAACTCGCAGTCCGGCAAGGGCGGCGTCGCCTTCATCATGGACACTTATTTCGGCTTCCGCCTGCCCAAGGAGATGCACCGCGAATTCGCGGACGTCATCCAGACGATCTCCGAGGCGCAGGGAGAGGTCTCTCCGGACCAGATCATGGACGCGTTCCGCGACGCCTATCTGAACCGGAAGGAACCGCTCCACTTCCGCAAGCTGAGCGTGGAGGACCTGTCCGACGAGACGGACAGCAGCTTCGACACAAGAGTCAAGGTCGCGTATACGGACCACGGGGAACCCGGGACGCTCATGGGCGTCGGCAACGGCCCTTTGGACGCGCTGCGCAGAGGCCTCAGGGAGCAGCTGGACCTGAACGTGAAGATCCTCGACTACTCGGAACACGCGCTGCAGTCCGGTTCGGACTCCCAGGCGGCGGCCTACATCCATCTTCTGGATGCGGACACCGGACGTGCGACCTACGGTGTCGGCGTGAGCTCCAACATCACGAGGGCATCCATGCGGGCGGTCTTCTCCGCGGTCAACCGGCTCGGCCTCGGCGAGCGCAAGAGCAGGATCCCGGGGGACTTCTGACCTATGAAGGACATGGAGAGCTTTGTAAACGAGATCACGGCGAGAAATGCCTATATGAACTACTCCCATCTGGAGATGGGGATCATTGAGAAGGATCACACGCAGGTCGTCGTGGATCTTGTCGACGAGCTGCTGAATCCGTACGGAAGCGTGCATGGCGGCCTTCTGTTCACGATGATGGACTGCTGCGCCGGTATGACGGCGAGGACGGACATGCGCAAGTACGTGACGCTCGACGGCTCGATCCATTATCTGAGAGGTACGGTGGGCGGCGCCAGGCTCACGGCGGACGGCAGGGTCGTCAAACGGGGAAAGACGACGGTCATTGTCGACGTGGATATCAGGGATGATGAGGAGAATCTCATCGCGACCGGCACGGTGACGATGTTCTGCATCGGGGAAAAAGGATAAGGCAGGGAAACCAATCAATCATAAACGGAAGGAACGACGTATGGCTGACAAGAAACTGGTTGCGGAAATCACCTCGCGCGACGAGGACTTCACCCAATGGTATACGGATGTCTGTATCAAGGCGGAACTGATCGCCTACTCCTATATCAAGGGATTTATGGTGATCAAGCCCGCGGGCTACACCATCTGGGAGGCGATCCAGCAGCATCTGGACGCCCGCTTCAAGGCGACCGGCGTGCAGAACGTATACATGCCGCTGCTGATCCCGGAGAGCCTGCTCCGCAAGGAGGGCGAACTCGTAAACGGCTTCGCTCCGGAAGTCGCATGGGTCACGGAAGGCGGCAGCGAGAAACTGACGGAGCGCCTCTGCGTGCGGCCGACGTCGGAGACCCTTTTCTCCGACTTCTATAAGGACGACGTACACTCCTACCGCGACCTGCCGAAGCTCTACAACCAGTGGTGCAGCGTCGTGCGCTGGGAGAAGGAGACGAGGCCGTTCCTGCGCTCCAGAGAGTTCCTCTGGCAGGAAGGCCACACGATCCACGCGACGAAGGAAGAGGCGGAGGAGAGGACGCAGCAGATGCTGAACGTCTACGCGGACTTCCTCGCGGAGGACATGGCGATCCCCACGATCAAGGGACGCAAGACCGACAAGGAAAAATTTGCCGGCGCGGAAGCGACCTATACGGTGGAAGCGCTGATGCATGACGGCAGGGCGCTCCAGAGCGGCACCAGCCATTTCTTCGGGCAGAAATTCGCCGAGGCGTACGACATCACATTTACCGACAGGGACAACAAGCTGAAGTACGTATGGCAGACCTCCTGGGGCATGACGACGAGACTGATCGGCGCGATGATCATGGTGCACGGAGACAACTCCGGCCTGGTGATCCCTCCGAAGATCGCTCCGGTGCAGGTGATGGTGATCCCGATCCAGCAGCGCAAGGAAGGCGTCCTTGAGAAGGCGAGGGAACTGAAGGAGATGCTCGGGGCGTTCCGCGTGCAGATCGACGAGACGGACAAGAGCCCGGGATTCAAGTTCGCGGAGCAGGAGATGCGCGGCATCCCGCTGCGCGTCGAGATCGGTCCCCGCGATATCGAAAACGGCGTCTGCATGGTCGTCCGCAGGGACACCGGCGAGAAGATGGAGTGCGCGATCGCGGAGCTGCCGCAGACAGTGGCGCAGCTGCTTCCGGAGATGCAGCAGGAGATGTACGACCGCGCGAAGCAGCACCTCGGAGAGCACACGTTCCGCGCCGCTTCGAAGGAAGAGTTCGAGAAGACGTTCGCCGAAAAGACGGGCTTCGTCAAGGCGATGTGGTGCGGCGACCGCGCCTGCGAGGAGAAGATCAAGGAAGATTACGGCGTCACCAGCCGCTGCATTCCTTTCGAGCAGGAACAGGTCGGCGAGGTCTGCGTCTGCTGCGGAAAACCGGCGGCGAAGATGGTCTACTGGGGGAAAGCGTACTGATTGGACAGGATCATTCTTCCCGAAAAAGTGAACAGGATCATCCGCAGGCTCAGAGAGGCGGGCTATGAAGCTTACGCCGTGGGCGGGTGTGTCCGGGACAGCCTGCTCGGAAGAGAGCCGCAGGACTGGGACATCACGACCTCGGCAACACCTTATGAGGTGAAAAGTGTTTTTCCGCACACCGTGGATACCGGTATCAAACACGGAACGGTGACTGTCCTCGAAGGGTCCGGAGAAGACAGAGAGGCCTTTGAAGTCACGACGTACCGGATCGACGGGGAGTACGATGACGCGCGCCATCCCAGGGAGGTGACGTTCACGCCCGATCTCAGGGAGGACCTGCGGCGCCGCGACTTCACGATCAACGCGATGGCGTACAGCGGCGAGACAGGGCTCATCGACCTGTTCGGGGGAGAAGAAGACCTGTCCCGGCATCTGATCCGCGCGGTCGGCGTCCCGGAAGAGCGCTTCGGAGAAGATGCGCTGCGCATCATGCGGGCGGTCCGGTTCGCGGCACAGCTCGGATATGAGGTGGAGGAGAAGACGGCGGCCGCCGCGGCGGCACTTTCGCCGAATCTCGCGAGGATCAGCTGTGAGCGCATCATGGCGGAACTGACGAAGCTTCTCGTCTCGCCGCATCCGGATGAACTGCGGCGCATGTCGGAACTCGGGATCACGGCAGTGTTCCTGCCGGAATTCGACCGGTGCATGGAGACTCCGCAGAACAATCCCCACCACTGCTTCGGCGTCGGAGAACACATCCTGCATTCCCTTACGGCGGTGCGGCCGGATCCGGTGCTCCGGTTTGCGATGCTGTTCCACGACATCGGGAAACCGGAATGCCATACGACCGATGAGGAAGGGATCGACCACTTTCACGGGCACGCCGCCGTCAGTGCGGACCTCGCGGACCGGATCCTGAGAAGGCTGAAGTCGGACAACGCGACGCGGCGGGAAGTCGTCGCCCTGGTCGCCGCTCACGGGGCAGACCTCGGAGAGACAAAGGCGCAGCTGCGGAAAAGTATTGCGGAGATCGGGCCTGACCGGTTCCCGCTCCTTCTGGAAATCAAGGCGGCGGATGCGGCGGCACAGAGCGTTTTCTGCAGAGAAGAGAAAGAAGGCATGCTCGCGCGCTGGCGGACCATGTATGAGGAGATCCTGGCCGGCGGAGACTGCCTGAGCCTGAAGGATCTCGCGGTCAAAGGAAATGATCTGACCGCGGCCGGGGTGCCAGCCGGACGCGGGATCGGTGAGATCCTTGACCGGATGCTGCAGGACGTGCTGGAGACTCCGGAGCATAACCGGAAGGAGCTGCTTCTTGAAAGGCATGTCCCGAAAAAGCCCGAAAACACTGTTTTCTGAAGGGTTTTCCTTGACAAAAACAGGGATAGTGTCTATAAATAGTATAGATATTTTTAGGGGCAGAAATGCCTCGGACTTAACAACCACAGGAGGATTTAAGAAATGAATAAGACTGAGATCGTAGCAGCTGTCGCTGAAGAGGCTGGAATCTCCAAGAAAGATGCCGAGAAGGCTCTGAAGGCTTTCACGGATGCTGTCACTGCAGAACTGAAGAAGGGCGGCAAGGTCCAGCTCGTTGGCTTCGGTACTTTCGAAGTTTCTGAGAGAGCTGCAAGAGAAGGCAGAAACCCTCAGACCGGCGCTGTTATGAAGATCAAAGCTTCCAAGGCTCCGAAGTTCAAAGCCGGCAAGGCTCTGAAGGATGCTGTGAACTGATATTCACTTCGGAATTCATACATGAACTGACAGATGGGGAGCAGCGATGCTCCCCGTTGTTGTAAGGAACGGATGACCGGCAGATGAGACTGGACAAGTATCTGAAAGTATCGAGACTGATCAAGCGCAGAACGGTAGCCAATGAGGCGTGCGACAGCGGCCGCGTCACGGTGAACGGGAAGATCGCCCGCGCGTCGTATGACGTGAAACAGGGGGACGTGATCGAAATCACGTTCGGCAACCGCTCCGTCAAAGCGGAAGTGCTGGCCGTGGAAGAGACGGTCCGCAAGGAGCAGGCGGCGGAGCTGTTCAGATACCTTTGACCTGAGTTTTTCTACGGAGCGAGCAAGTGAGCAAAAAATCCGCATTCAGAAAAAAGAGACAGAACCGCTTCAGCATGTTCCTCGCGATCCTTGTCGTGGCGATCCTTCTGATCGTCGTGTCGATCGGGAGTCTCAGGCTGACGGGAGATCTGGAATCGAAGGAGAAGCGCAAGGCGGAACTGGAGGCCCAGATCGAGGCGGAGCAGGAGCGTGCGAAGCAGCTGGAGGAGTATGAGAAATACGTCCAGACGGACCAGTTCAAGGAAAAGATGGCGCGCGAGAAGCTCGGTATGGTGAAAGATGGAGAGATCGTCTTTGAAAATGAGGACAGCCGCTGAGAAGCTGTCCTCTTTCTTTTTGAGGGAATCGCTGGCGGGCAGCGGTGACCGCGTCGTCGCGGCAGTATCGGGCGGCGCGGACTCCGTCTGCATGCTCCTTCTGCTGGACAGGATCCGCAGAGAGACCGGCTTTTCCCTGCGGGCTGTACACGTGCACCACGGGATCCGCGGAGAGAGCGCGGACGGGGATGCACGCTTTGTCACGGAGCTGTGCCGCAGCCTCGGGATCCGCTGTGAAGTGCTCCGCGTGGATGTCCCTGCCGCCGCGAAGAAGCGAGGGACAGGGATCGAGGAGACGGCTCGTGCCGAGCGTTACCGGGCGCTGCGGGAGTCCTGCCTCGCGTGGGAGCGGGAAGAGAACACCACCGGCGAAGAGAAGGAGCCTGGCGGGGAGAACGCACCGGGTGCGGAGAATAACCTGCACTCAGCGAAAGGCAGGTACCGCATCGCCGTCGCGCACCATATGGAGGATCAGGCAGAGACTGTGCTGTTCCGCATGGCGCGGGGCAGCGGGCTCGCGGGAATGGCGGGCATGCGCCCTGCAGCCCCCCTTTCTGATGATCCGGAGATCCTTGTGATCCGGCCGCTGCTGCAGTTTACCCGCGCGGAGATCGAGGAGATCGTGACGGAGGCCGGCACCGGCTGGCGCGAAGATGAGACCAACGGCGACACGGCATTCGCACGGAACCGGATCCGCGCCGGGATCCTGCCGGAACTGGCGCAGATCAATGAGGCAGCCGTCAGGCACATCTGCGCGCTGGCGGAGGAGTCCGCGCAGACAGGGGAATACCTGCGCGCGGAGACAGCCGCGGCACTTGACAGATGCGCCGCGGGAGGATCCGGCACAGCGGGCATCGTGATCGATGTGAAAACGCTTTTTCAGGAGCATCCGCTCATCGCGGACCGCGCCCTTCTGGAAGCCCTCGCCCGGGCGGCGGGGCGCCGCAGAGACATCTCGCGCGAACATGTGGCTGCCCTTCGGGAACTGTGTACAAAGGACGGGACGGCAGAAGGAGACTTCCCCGGCGGAGTGCGTGCCCTCGCCAGCAGCGGGAGGCTGATGCTTGCAAAGGCGGATGCGCCGGAAGTCCATGGAACGGTCCCTGGAGAAGCTTCACAGCCGGCTGCGGAGGAAGAGCGGCAGCTTTTCCCGGAGGGCTCTTCGCAGATTCCCTCTCCGGAAGAAGACCCGCAGACGCAGATGCTGCTGGCGATCGCGCGGGAGAAGACCGGAGTCATGCTGCCGCTCTCCGCGTCGGACTATCATATGGAGGTATTTCCCTACTGCGGGACGGGGGAGGACGCGCCTTCAGACACATATACGAAATGGCTCGATTATGATAAAATACAGGAGTTTCCCGCACTCAGGACACGCCGGAAAGGAGACCGGATCGGCCTCGACGCAGAAGGGACGGAAAAGAAGCTGTCCAGATGCCTGATCGACGCCGGCATTCCGGAACCGCTCAGGGACCGGATCGTGTTACCATGCAGCGGCGGCGACGTCCTCTGGATCCCGGGATACCGGATCCACGCGGCATACAAGGTGTCAGGGGAGACGAAAAGGATCCTCTGCATCACACTGAAGGAATCGCAGACAGGAACAGGAGAATCGTATGGCAGTAAAAATCATTGAGATGATCGGTGAGGATAAGATCGAGGCGAGAGTGCGCGAGATGGCTGCACAGATCTCGAAGGATTACGCGGGCAAGGAGATCCGGATGATCGGTATCCTGCGCGGCGCCAGTTTCTTCATGTGCGAGCTCGCGAAAAGGGTCACGGTCCCGGTGTCGATCGACTTCATGTCCGTGTCCAGCTACGGGGCGGGGACGGAGTCCAGCGGCGTCGTGAAGATCGGCAAGGACCTGGACGACCCGATCGAGGGACAGCACGTGATCGTCGTCGAGGATATCGTGGATACGGGAAGGACGCTGAGCTACCTGCGGGATTTCCTGATGCGCAGGGGCGTCGCGGATATCCGGTTCTGCACACTGCTTGACAAGCCGGACCGGCGCGTCACGGATTTCCAGGTCGACTACTCCGGCTTCGTCATCCCGGATAAGTTCGTGGTCGGCTGGGGCATGGACTACGCACAGGCATACCGCAATCTGCCTTACATCGGAGAGGTTATTTTCGAGTGAACAGCAACGATCAGAGAAACATGTTCGGCCGCATGTACATATGGCTGGCGATCTTCCTCGTCATCATGTTTGTCATGCAGTTCCTGCGCGGAACGGCCATAATGTCACAGGAACCGTACACCGCAGGCCGGCTGGAGGCCGCGCTGGAGAGCGGAGACGTGGAGAGCGTCGAGATCGCTCCCAACAGGGAGACGCCCACCGGAACGGCCCGGATCACACTTTCCGACGGGACGCAGCAGATCCTCTACGCGACGGATATCACGAAGATCGAGGATCTCGTAAAGGAGAACGGGATCGACCCCATCGTGGACGAAGTGGAACGCGAGAGCTGGTTTTTGAACAGCGTGCTCCCGATTCTTCTCGTCGCAGGGGCGTGCATCCTGTTCTTCTTCCTTATGAACGCCCAGAACATGGGTGGCGGCACCAACGCGAAGATGATGAACTTCGGCAAGAGCCGCGCGAAGCTCTCTGACGGAAGCGACAAGGTGACGCTGGACAACGTCGCCGGCCTGGATGAGGAAAAGGAGGACCTCCAGGAGACCATCGATTTCCTGAGAGACCCGGAGAAATACACGAAGATCGGCGCAAGGATCCCGAAGGGCGTGCTTCTGGAAGGGGCGCCCGGCACCGGCAAGACCCTGCTCGCAAAGGCGGTCGCGGGAGAGGCGGGCGTACCGTTCTTTTCCATCTCCGGTTCCGACTTCGTGGAAATGTTCGTCGGCGTCGGCGCCTCCCGCGTGAGAGACATGTTTGAGGATGCAAAGCATAACGCGCCCTGCATCGTGTTCATCGACGAGATCGACGCGGTCGCGAGACGCCGCGGCACCGGCCTCGGCGGCGGCCACGACGAGAGAGAGCAGACGCTGAACCAGCTCCTCGTGGAGATGGACGGCTTCGGCGTCAACGAAGGGATCATCGTGATGGCGGCCACGAACCGCGTCGACATCCTCGATCCCGCGATCATGCGCCCCGGGCGCTTTGACCGCAAGATCTCCGTCGCGCCTCCGGATGTGCGCGGCAGGGAGGCGATCCTGAAGGTACACGCGAGGAACAAGCCGCTCGGCGACAACGTCGACCTCGGAGAGGTCGCGAGGACGAGCGCGGGCTTCACCGGCGCGGACCTCGAGAACCTGATGAACGAAGCGGCGATCCGCGTCGCGCGCGAAAACCGCAGCTTCATCCGGCAGGAGGATATCAACGCAGCGCTGATCAAGATCGGGATCGGCACGGAGAAGAAGAGCCGGATCATCTCCGAGAAGGACAAGAAGATCACGGCCTATCACGAGAGCGGCCACGCGATCCTGTTCCACCTGCTTCCCGACGTGGGTCCCGTGCACACGGTGTCCGTGATCCCTACCGGAAACGGAGCGGCAGGCTACACGATGCCGCTGCCCGCGAAGGATGAGATGTTCCTGACCCGCGGCAGGATGTTGCAGGATATCATGGTCAGTCTCGGTGGACGGATCGCGGAGGAACTGATCTTCGACGACATCACGACCGGCGCCTCCCAGGACATCAAGCAGGCGACCGCGCAGGCGCGCAAGATGGTCACGAGATACGGCTTTTCCGAGAACATCGGGACGATCAACTACGAAGAAGAGGCGGACGACGTCTTCCTCGGCTATGATCTCGGGCACGCGAACCGCCACAGCGAGTTCATCAGCGGAGAGATCGACCGCGAGGTCCGGAGGATCGTCGAAGAGTGCTACGCGAAGGCAAAGGAGCTCATCGGGCAGAATATCGAGGTGCTTCACCGTTCAGCGGCGCTTCTGATGGAGAAAGAGAAGATCTCCGGAGAAGAGTTCGAGGCGCTGTTCGGACCGGCTGCGGATGCCCCGGCGGAGACGGCTGCTGCGTCAGAGGAAATTGCCCCGGCGGAGACGGCCGCTGCGGCAGAGGAAACTGTCCCGGCGGAGACGGCCTGCCCGGAAGAAGCCTGACAGCCACGATATGTAGTGAAATCTGACGGCAGCTGACACAAAGGTATTGTAAAAATGCACAAAATCGGACCCGTGAAACTGTGAACTTTGTTGAATCGGGTCATTGTACGGAAAAATCGCGTCTGCTATTATAATAGGCGTAAACCCCCAATACATTATAAGTTTTTTGCTATACCCCATTAGAGAATACCTTCTCGGTAGGCCCGGCTTCCCCAAGCCGGGCCTATTCCTTTTCCGAATAAGTCCATTCCCTGCATCTCGCTTACTCTCCGCAGATATGCTATAATTTTGATGCTGAATACTCATGGCACGTTTTATGACAAATATAAAGAAAGGTGGTAAAAATCATGTCCTTAGTAACCTCTACCGAAATGTTCAAGAAGGCATATGACGGCGGCTACGCGATCGGCGCCTTCAACGTGAACAACATGGAGATCGTCCAGGCGATCACAGAGGCGGCAGCAGAGCTGAAGAGCCCTGTTATCCTGCAGGCTTCCGCAGGCGCAAGAAAGTATGCGAACTCCATCTATCTGATGAAGCTCGTCGAGGCGGCAGTAGAACTGCATCCCGAAGTCCCGATCGTCATGCATCTGGATCACGGCGCGGATTTCGCGACCTGCAAGGACTGCGTTGACAGCGGATTCACTTCCGTCATGATCGACTACTCCAGCCACAGCTTCGAGGAGAACATCGAGGAATCCAGAAAGGTCGCTGAGTACGCTCATGAGCGCGGCGCTGTTGTCGAGGCTGAGCTCGGAACTCTCGGCGGTGTCGAGGACGACGTCAAAGTCGCGATGGACAAGGCAATGTACACGGATCCCGACCAGGTCGAAGAGTTCGTCAAGAGGACGGGCGTCGACTCCCTCGCGATCGCGATCGGCACGAGCCACGGCGCATATAAGTTTAAACCCGGCCAGAATCCGAAACTCCGCCTGGACATCCTTGCGGAAGTTGCGAGAAGGCTTCCCGGCTTCCCGATCGTCCTGCACGGCTCTTCTTCCGTCCCGCAGGAATATGTACGCATCATCAACGCGAACGGCGGCGCTCTGAAGGATGCGATCGGCATTCCGGAGGATCAGCTTCGTGAAGCGGCAAAGGGCGCGGTCTGCAAGATCAACATCGACTCCGACCTTCGTCTTGGCCTGACGGCAGGCATCCGCCAGCACCTCGTAGAGCATCCGGATCACTTCGATCCCAGACAGTACCTGACCGACGGACGCGCGAACGTCAAGGCAATCGTTGCTCACAAGATCATCGAAGTCCTCGGCTCTGACAACAAGATCTGATCTGACGCGGCACAGCGCTTACGTCACTAAGGAGAGAACGCGCCCTTGCGGCGCAAGGAGATCCCGGCCGGCCTGGCCGGGATCTTTGTAAAACGGATCGTTGTATAGCAGATCCCGGCAAAACGGATCATTGCAGCGAAGATCTCTGCAAATCAGAGACAACAGTTCAAGGACGGGCTTAAGGTGTACAAAATGGAACTGAATATCAAATCTGCTGACAGCTGTAAATATGACGCGGCGAGCCTCGGAGAGATCATGCTCCGCCTGGATCCGGGCGAGGGGAGGATCCGCACGGCCCGGAGCTTTAAGGCATGGGAAGGCGGCGGCGAGTACAACGTCGTCCGCGCGCTGCACAAGTGCTTCGGGATGAAGACGGCGGCCATCACCGCTTTTGCGGACAACGAAGTCGGCCTCCTGATGAAGGATTTCATCGAACAGGGCGGCGTGGATACGTCCCTCATCTACTGGAAGAAGACGGACGGCATCGGCCGGATCTGCCGCAACGGCATCAATTTCACGGAGCGCGGCTTCGGCATCCGCGGCGCGGTCGGCTGTTCTGACCGGGCGAACACCGCGATCTCGCAGGCGACGCCGGAGGACTTTGATTTCGAGTACATCTTCGGCGAACTCGGCGTGAGATGGCTCCACACGGGCGGCATTTACGCGGCTCTCTCGGAACAGTCCTGCGAGACCGTGATCGAGGCGATCCGGACGGCGAAAAAGTACGGTACCCTCATCTCTTATGACCTGAATTACCGCCCTTCCATGTGGAACGCGATCGGCGGCCTCGCGAAGGCACAGGAAGTCAATAAAGAGGTCGCGAAGTACGTGGACGTCATGATCGGCAACGAGGAGGACTTCACGGCCTGCCTCGGGCTGCAGGTCGAGGGCAACGACGCGGACCTGAAGGAACTGAATCTCGACGGATACAGAAAGATGATCGGCGAGGCGGTGAAGGCCTATCCCAACTTCAAGGTGGTCGCAACGACGCTCCGCACGGTGAAGTCGGCGACCATCAACGACTGGAAGGCGATGTGCTGGGCGGACGGAGAGATCCACATGTCCCGGGAGTACAACGGCCTGGAGGTCCTGGACCGCGTCGGCAGCGGCGATTCTTTCGCATCGGGACTCATTTACGGCCTGATGACGACGGGAGATCCGGAGCTTGCGGTAAATTACGGCGCGGCGCACGGCGCGCTCGCGATGACTACGCCCGGCGACACCTCGATGGCGGTCCTGAAGGAAGTGGAAGCCGTGATGGGCGGCGCCGGTGCGAGAGTGAAGCGCTGATCCGCTTTTTCGCCATATCAGCCAAACAGAGAGATCAGCCAAGACAGAAGATCAGCCGGAACAGAAGATCCGCGGGAGATTCCCGCGGATCTGTTTTTCGTATGGACCGTGATTCTGAGAGATAAC
>JAEEGL016588576.1_pt1 | contig 28981 bp, 25 predicted proteins | sample 9134231 | NCBI WGS metagenome assembly JAEEGL01 (sample SAMN16246548, study PRJNA631951) | gut metagenome | biome: gut microbiome; feature: rumen; material: fiber-attached | host: Bos | place: Iran: Karaj | collected 2018-10 | reverse complement strand
TGCAGATGGTGGTGAGATAATCATCATCTGTAATACAATCTCCTCTAATAATGAAAAAACCAAACCTCTTAATTATAAAAGGTTTGGATATCAGTCAAATGGCGGAGCAGGAGGGATTCGAACCCTCGCACCAGTTACCCGATCTACTTCCTTAGCAGGGAAGCCTCTTGAGCCTCTTGAGTACTACTCCATACCAAGCCTTTTCATTATACATTATTGATTATTTAAAGTCAATAATAAACAAGGCTTGTAAAGTATATTTTTAAATAATTTTAGCTGTTTTTATCACATTTATTATTTCTTTTAATTCTTCTTTTCTTTTTACTAGAGCAAATCTAACATATCTATCTCCAAGGCTACCAAATGCAATACCTGGAGTGCATAAAACACCAGTTTTTTCTAACAATTCTTCAGCAAATTCAATACTATTTTTATATTTGTTTGGAATCTTTACAAAAACAAACATAGTACCTTTACTTCTTTTAACATCAAAGCCTATTTCTTTCATTCCATCACAGAACACATTTCTTCTTAATTCGTATTCTTTTCTTTGATTTTCGATTATATCATTTGAGACATTTAATGCTTCTATTGCTCCATATTGTATTGGATAATACATGCCAAAATCGTATTGGCTTCTTAATTTTTTAAATTGCTTTATTAATTCTTCATTTCCTAAGAAAAATGAAATTCTTGCACCTGTTGTGTTATAAGATTTTGACAATGAATAAAATTCACATCCAACCTCTTTTGCATGAGGTAATGACAAAAACGAAAAAGATTTAAAATCATCAAAAACTATATCTGAATAAGCATTATCGTTAATTATTACAAAATTATATTTTAAAGCTAAATTAATTATTTCTTGATATCTTTCTTTTGTAATAATACCACCAGTTGGATTTGAAGGATATGAAATAATTACAAATTTTGTTTTTTCTAAAATTTTAGGATCAATCAAATCCAATCTTGGCATAAAATCATTTTCCTCTAATAATGGATAATATTCTATTTTACATCTTGCAAATTTAGCACATGCTTCAAATGCTACATAGCCAGGATTAGGTAAAAGACAAATATCGTCAGGATCTGCAAATAGCATTCCTAAATGACACATACCATCTTGTGTTCCATTTACTGTCATTATTTCATTGTTATTTAAAGTTACATCAAATCTATTTTTATAATGAATTATAACTTTATCCTTTAATTCATCTAAATCTCTTAAAGAATACTTAATATTTGATGCATCTAATGCTTTTTCACTGATTTTTTTTAATATAGATTCTTCAGGTTTAAAATCAGGAGTACCTACAAATAAATCATATATTTTTTTACCATTTTTTTCTAGTTCAAGCTTTTTATTATTAAGTTTTTCAAAAATACCTTCTTCAAAGCTTAAAGCAAATTTTGAATAATTCATACTTTCTTTCCCTTTCAAAAAAGTCATATGTTTTTAGCATATGACTTTAAATTTATAAACTTCTTATTTGTTCATCAATCTTATTTAATATTTCAGGATTATTTAATAAGAATTCCTTAGTATTTTCTCTTCCTTGACCAATCTTGTTTCCTTCATAAGAAAACCAAGCGCCAGCCTTTTGAATAATACCAGCATTTACACCTAAATCAACGATTTCACCAACATAAGAAATACCTTTACCGTAGATAATATCTACTTCAGCTGTTTTAAATGGTGGGGCAACCTTATTCTTAACAACCTTTATATTAGTTCTATTACCTAATACAGTTGTTCCATCTTTAATTGCTTCGCCTTTTCTAATTTCTAATCTTACAGATGCATAGAATTTTAAAGCTCTACCACCAGTTGTAGTTTCTGGATTACCAAACATAACTCCAACTTTTTCTCTTATTTGGTTAATAAATATAGCAATACATTTTGTCTTATTAATGATACCAGCAAGCTTTCTCATCGCTTGGCTCATCAATCTTGCGTGTAATCCTACATGAGAATCACCCATATCGCCGTTTAATTCAGCCTCAGGAACTAATGCAGCAACTGAGTCAATAACAATAATATCAATTGAACCTGACTTAATTAATGCCTCTGCAATCTCTAAAGCTTGTTCGCCTGAATCAGGTTGAGATAAAATTAGATTTTCAACATCAACACCTAATGCTTTAGCATATACAGGATCTAGGGCATGTTCAGCATCAATAAAAGCTGCATAGCCTCCATTTTTTTGAGCATTTGCGATAGCATGTAAGGCAAATGTTGTTTTACCTGAAGATTCAGGACCATATATTTCAATAATTCTTCCTTTAGGGTAGCCACCTACACCTAATGCTTTATCAAGTGATATAGAGCCTGATGGGATAACTTCTATCTTTTTATCAACTTCATCACCCAAACGCATTACAGAACCCTTACCGAATTCCTTTTCAATTAATTTTAAAGCTTGTTCTAAAGCTTGATCTTTATCTGCCATATTTTAGCACCTCCATTATTAATAATAGTAAGATTTTTCACTTTTTTTAAAAATATTTTAATTTTTTTCACTTTTTAAATAGATTCTAAAATAATAGCACGGTTTTTCCAAAAATATTCAATACCAGATACTATTGTTAAAATAGTAGAAATCATAATTAAAATGAATCCTGTAACAGCAATTGCATTATGTGCTTCTACGAAAAAGCATACAATAATTGCAACCATTGTTGTAGCTGTTTTAATTTTACCAAGCTTTGCAGCAGCAATTACTTGTCCTGAAGATGCAGCAACCATTCTTATACCAGAAACCATAAATTCTCTAATTAAAATAATTATGAATGCCCACATTGGCACCATTTGAATATATAAATTTCCCATATTAACTAACACACCTACTGGATTTAGCATTAGCATTGTTAAAGCTGTGAAAGTTAATAATTTATCAGCAAGAGGATCTGCAAATTTACCAAATGTAGTGATTAAATTATATTTTCTTGCTATTTTTCCATCTAAAAGATCTGTTAAACTTCCTAATGCAAAAATAATAAATAATATAAAATATAACCAAGAAATATTTAAAAATATTATATTTTCTCTAAACCAAGGAATATAGTAAATTACAACCATAACAGGTATTAATACTATTCTTGCTAAAGTCAATTTATTAGGTAAAGTCATATATTTTTTCCTATCCTTTTTCATAGTTTTTTAATATAAATATTATATTAAATTCCAACGTTTATTATAACATAAAAAACATAAAGAAAAAAGGAAGAATTTTATTCTTCCTTCTAGTAAAACATTTGCCAGTTGTCAATGGTTATATTCTACTACTATAATTATAACTCTTTTTCATCTGAAAAGCCAATTCTTTCCATTTGAATTTCTAAATTACCATTTCTACATCTTAGTTGATCTAAAAATTCTTTTTCTAATTTCATATCAATCATTTCAAGTTCATAAGTTAATCTAAATAAGCTTCCCATATTGGTAGATTTAACTTTTACTAATTCACATTTTTTAGTATATCTTTCAAATAAATCATTAAAGATATCATTGTAATCTAAATCTTCAGGAATAGTTATACGCATAACCTTTTCTTTAGAATCATTATGCTCAAAAATTTTATATTTTGAAAATAATAATAATGCAATTCCTGCAATTAATGTAAATATTACAGCATATGCAATATAACCTGTACCTAGGGCAAGGCCTGTTGCCATAGCGATAAATATTTCTGTTATTTCTTTTGCATTTCCTTGAGCACTTCTAAACCTTACAAGTCCAAAGGCACCTGCAACTGCAACACCAATTCCTATATTACCATTTACAAGAAGGATTACCATAGCAACTGCAAGAGGTAAAAGTGATAATGTAATTAAGAAATTTTTACTAGATTTTGATTTGAAATAGCATAAGAATGCAAATCCAATTCCAATTAATAAGGCACAGCCTATAATTATAAAATATTGTAATACAGTTATTGATTCACTGTTAAGTATTGTTTCGAATAATTTATCCATGTTATTTTTTCTCTCTTTCTTTCTAATCTTTTTTCTTCTTCAAGCTTATAAGCAGTTCCATATTTTGAAAAGCTTACCTTGAATATTTTATTTTCGCTTAGTAACCTTGAAAGCCATAAAGGATAAGCTCCAGGAACCTTTATTTCCATTAATACATAGCCTTCTGGAATAATACATTCACCATCAAGACTATATGATAAATCTAAATTAGATGTCCTATATCTAATATTTCTATCCATTGTTATTCTTAAATCGCCTGTTTCATCTTTATAAGCAACTCTATCATAAATTATAAGCATCTTAGGAGCTAAGCCTTCATATTGCTTATTTAAAGTTAAAATTTCTTTTGAAATTTGACTATTTGGAATTGTATTTGAAAAATAATTTTCTGCATCTTTTTTATTTAAAGATATTCTTCTTTTATATACAATTCCTTCATATTTTCTTTTTATTTCTAAATATAGCTTATAGTCATCTTTCGCAAGTCCATAACTTCTAAGTCTTAGCTTTTCTTTAAATATAGGCTTTTCTAAGCTCCTTCTTACTAATAAATTAGAAGGAGTATCATAATAAAGGCTTTGAATTGTAGTCATTCCATATTCATCTTCATAAATTTTATCAAAGAGCTCATCTTTAATTTTTTCATATTGAGTTGGAGAAAGTAAAAACTTTACTTCATATCTTTTAAATGTATAATTTATCATGTTATCCTCCTTATTTTCACCTACATTATATGAGTCCAACCTAAATTTTAATTAAATGAAAACTAAAAGATAACTAAAAAAAGAGACGCAAGGTCTCTTATAAAATAATTTTTATTTCAAAAATATTGTTTTCATGTCCTATCGCATGAATATCACCTTTATGCAATGTTACTATTTCTTTTGCGATAGAAAGTCCTATACCTGATCCATCAATTGATGAAGCTCTAGTTTCATCAAAACGATAAAATCTTTCAAAGCATTTATCTAAATTACCAATATCAATTTTAGAAGCATCATTTATAAAGCTAATAATTATTTTTTTACCGCTTGTTGTAATTTTAACATCAAGCTTAGATTTAGAATATTTTAAAGCATTATCAAGTAAAATATTAAATAATTGTCTAAATAAGCCTTCATCACCACTATACTTATATTCATTTTCATAATATTTATTTATAGTCTTTTTAGATGCTTCAAAGCCTTCTTTAAATTGTTCTATTACATCATCTAAGGTTTCAACTAAATCAAAGCTTAATCTTTTAACATTCGATTCTTCATCTATTTTAGATAAGGTTGATAAATTTTTAACCATATTATTCATTCTTATGATTTGCCTATTTATACCATCAGTTAATTCTGTTTCACCACCAGATATCTCAATCATTTCATTATTTGCCGAAATAATTGTTAAAGGTGTTTTAAGCTCATGGGCTGCGTTAGTAATAAATCTTTTTTGTCTTTCATAAGCATCACTAATAGGTTTAACAATCTTTTTAGATAATAAAAATATCACAGTAAATATTAATAATATAACTAAAAATGAAATTAATAAGCTTAAATTTCTAAAGGTAGATAATTGTTCTAATCTTGTTTCAGCATCAATAAAATAAATAGTTTTTTTATCAAATGTATTAACAACTCTATATCGATAATTATCTAGATATCCTCTTTCCTTATTATTTACCTTATTAGCTAAATTTAAAGCTTCTTCTTCATCAATTGATACATTTGCTACATTTACAACTGTAGTATCATTTTGCCGGAATTCTACATAAAAGAATCTAGTCTCATAGAATGTTTCTCTTCCCATTGAACGAGGAAATCTATTATGAATATCATCTTCGGTTTCTCCTTCAGGAAATGGTTCTTTATCCGGATCAAAATTACCACCATTTTCAATCAATCTATCCAAAATCATATCAACATCTCTTGTTGTTGATGCATAGTTTGAAATGATTATACCAGACATCATCACACCTAAAACTAATATTACAGATATCATTGTTAGTAAAATAAGCTTTATTCTTAATTTTTTTATCACTTTTTCTCCTCCAATCGATATCCTAAGCCTCTTAAGGCTTTTATATTATAATTAGCATCAATTTGTTCTAATTTTTTTCTAAGAGATGAAATAAATACCCAAACAACATTTATTTCAGCATCACTTTCTAAATCCCAAATTTCAGTCATAATTCGTTCTGTAGATAAAACCTGATTTTTATTTCTAATTAAATATTCCATTAATTTATATTCTTTATTAGTAAGTCTTACAGATTTAGTTTCAGTTTTTAGTTCAAAGGTTTGACTATCTAAAATTACATTTCCAATTTCAGAATTAGAAATAATATTATCACCTCTTCTAACTAAGGCTCTAATTCTTGCTAAAAGCTCCTTAATCATAAAAGGCTTAGTTAAATAATCATCAGCACCTGCATCAAGTCCTGTAACCTTATCATCTATTTCAGATAAAGCTGTAAGCATAATAATAGGTACTGAATTTTTTGATTTTCTTATAAATTTAACAGCTGTTATTCCATCCATTTTAGGCATCATTACATCCATAACAACTGCATCATATTTCACATATTCTAATGCATCTAAAGCTTCTTGTCCATCATATACTTGATCACATTCAAACCCAGACATTTTTATGGCTTTTGAGACAGCATTTGATATTTCTTTATCATCTTCAGCTAGTAATATTTTCATAAAAATACTCCTTTTTTTAATGATTACTTTTAATTATTATAAGATTTTTAAAGAAAAAAAGCCATTATTTTTTGGCAAATAATGACTCTTTCTTTTGGAATATAACATCTCTTTGTTTTAATTCTAGTGTTGCAGCTTCTAAAGCTTTTCTTAAATTTGGTGTTATCTTTTCATAATTTAATAATAAAGCAATTGTTCTATAACAACCATCAATAGAAATACCTTTATTCTTTTTAACAGTCTTATAAACACCATCAATTAATTCATCTGGATGAATATATTGTGGTTCTCTATCAAAATGGATTCTTAAAGATATCTTCATATTAGTATCTAGCATATAGAAATCACCAGATTTATAAACATCTTTTGGCATATTATCTAATATTTCTTCTCTTAATTGGTTATTAACCTTTGGCTTTTCTGTTATTTGAGCTATACGCTTAAATAATAATTCTTCATGAATAGGAGCTTCTCTTTTAATAACCTCTTTAATTAAATGCTCAAGGTCATACATTCTTAAATATTCTTGACCTAATTCATCATTTAATGGATTATATTCATCAAATACAGCCTCTAATGCATCATCTGATGTATCAACCTTTAAGTAAGAAATATCTTCTTCTAATACTTGACGCTTATCTTCTAATGTTTCATTATTTTCTAATGCTTCTTTTAATCTCTTCTTTTCATTTTCTAAATCATTAACCCAAGCAGTTGAATAAAGCTTAAAATATCTCCATCCTAAACGTTCAAGTAATAATTTTTCCAAACGATATTTATCTGTTAAATTAGATTTAAATTCATTTTGGCTATCAAGCATTATAGCCATGATGAAATCTTCATCCTTCTTAACAGCAATATCAACCTTAAATGATGAAGAACCATAATTAGTTAAACAGCTATATCCTAATGATTCTAAGTAAGATTTAATTGAATTAATAATACCGTTATCAGATTCATCAAAATTCTTTGTTGTATTAACATTATTAGCAAAATCTAGATATTGTTTTAATAAAGCAACACCTAAAGAATTTGTATTATCAGTTGAAATATCTTCAGCTTGAATAGATGAAACAACAGTAATATTATATTTAGCTCTTGTTACAGCAACATTTAATCTTCTTTCTCCACCTTGGTTATTAAGTGGTCCAAATCTTTGGTAGAACTTTCCTTCTTTATTATAACCATAACAAATAGAGAATATAATTCTATCTCTTTCATCACCTTGAACTGTTTCTAGGTTTTTAACAAAGAATGGTTCATCAGTATCCTCATCAAACCATTTTTCAAATTCAGGGTGCTTAGCTCTTTGCTTTTCAACTAAAGATTGAATAAGCTCAGCTTGAACATTTGAGAAAGCTACAACACCTAAAGATTTATTTGATGTTGCAAAATGCTCAAATACCATATCACAAATACGTTTTGCCTCAATTGGGTTTGTTCTTGCTTGAGCATCGTAAATACCATCATCTACATAAACAAAATCAATACCAAATCCTTGCTCATGCTTTTTAGATTGAGGAATAGTAATTAAATTATTATCATAGAATGATTGATTTGAGAAAGTAATTAATTCTTCAGATCTTGATCTATAATGCCACTTTAAGGCAGTCATATCAAATGTATATGATGCTTTATCAAGAATTGATTCTAAGTCTAATTCCTCATCCTCCATACCAAAATCAGCTTGGAAGAATGATGTAGGTGGCATTTGCTTTGTATCACCAATAACAATACATTGCTTAGCTCTATAAATAGCACCTAAAGCATCTGATGCAAATATTTGTGATGCTTCATCGAAAATAACTACATCAAACATATTTAATTTAGATGCTAAATATGTTGAAACAGATAAAGGACTCATTAAGAAAACAGGCTTAATATCTAAAACAAGCTCAAAGATTTGCTCAAGTAAGCTTCTAATAGGAAGCTGTCTTGTTTTCTTTTCAAACTCTCTTGATAATACCTTAAATTGAGAACCTTCAATTACAGTCTCATCAGGTCTTTTTTGGCTGTTTAAAGAAATAATATAGTCTCTATTAATACTTAATAGCTTTTCATCTAAGTCTCTGAAATCCTCTACCATTTCATCCTCATCAAAGCTTGTAAAATCATTTAATATTTGTGATTTTTTTGTAATATCATTAATAATTGCCTTTAAGAAGCTCTTCTTATATACAAATGGTAAATCAGATAAATCTAAATCATTATCTAAATATTCATGTAAGAAATCTAAAGCCTCATACTTATTTAATGTATCAACTGCTCTATTTACATGTTGATAGATTTCACAATCATCTCTTTCGATACCAATCTTTTTAATCTTATCTGCTATTTCTTCTAGAGGTACATCAAAAATATTATATTTTTTAATATAGAAAATTTTTGATAGGCTTGCTAAATTACCACACTCAGTTTTAAAGTCTTCTAAAGTAAAAGGCATTGGTGTGAATTCCTTTTGAATTGCTTTAAATTCATCTATTGTTAAATTATAATCATCAGTTCCATTTAAGCTTCTTAAATCAGCTAAGGCTTGTTTTATATCAAGTCCATTCATAGAGCCATAGAATTTAATAATTGTAGATGCAAAATTTTGTGAAATTAAAATATTTTTCTTTATTTTAATTAAAGATTCTAAATCAGAAATTAATACTTCTGGTTTTGCCTTTTCTTTTCTATATGATAATATTTTTTCATTTAAATCCTTAAATTCTTTATTTTTAAATAAACCAACATTATTCTTTTTATAATTGAATAATAAAGATTCTAAATCCTCATTAACAATCTTTTGATCATAAATATTAAACATAGATGTATCAATAGATTTAGTTGTTGCAAGATAGCTATCTAATGCATTAACAACTCTTTCTCTTAAATGAGAATTTAAATAATTTTGATTAAATGTTTTTATTCTAATTAATTTTGAAACTAAAAGAATTATTTTAGTACCGTTTGCTACGTTATTGAAATTTAGTGATTGAGTAATCCTATATAATTTTTTCTTAAACTCAAGCATATTATTTAATAATCTAATAGATGCATCTAAGTCCTTATTGAAATTAAATGTAATATATTGATTATCAATTTTATTTAGACCATAGAATGCACTTTTTCTATAATCCTTATCCATAGTCTTAGTAAAGCTTACATAATTAATAAATGCATTGAAAGCTCCATCTAAATCATATAAATTCTTATTTTCAATAACAACCTTAAAATCCATAGGTTGAGCATCTGTATTCATATACATAGAATATAAATCAGCTAAAGTTACATCTAAAGACGGAATGAATTGATGAAGCTCAGATTCATATTGCTTTAAAGCTACCTTTATTGATTCATATCTTGCACCTAAAAACCTAGTTTTGAAGTCAACATCATAACGAGGTAGGGTAGCAGTTCTATATAAATTAGCAATGAATTCTTTTTTATTTGCTTTATTTGAGTGTAATTCTATCGCAAAATCATTCAATTTTGCTCTTCTTAAATTTTCATATACGACATTTAAAGCAGCTATCTTTTCTGATACGAATAAAATCTTTTTGCCATTGCCTAGCATAGAAGAAATCATATTAGTAATAGTTTGGCTCTTACCAGAACCTGGAGGTCCTTGTAAACAGAATGATTTTCCTTGAGCTGCAAGTTCAATTGCATGAAGCTGTGATGAGTCACAGTTTACAACAGGGAAAATATCAGCATCCTTTAGTACTTCTTCAGATAAAGCATTAGAATCACCTAATAAAGCTCTTATATTAGCATTTTGAATAACTATATTTTGATTTTGCTTTAAGTCATTATACATATTCATTTTATAGAATGAATAAATACCTAAAGCACAGCTTTTTTCAATAAATACATCAGGTGGTAATACATCTTCACATTTTTTAATGTAAGTTTGTAGGGCGTCATTTTGATAATCAGGCATTTCAATATTAAATAATGTTTTAAAATAATATTTTAAAGTAGGGTTTAATAAAACATCATCTTCATATTGTGTTAATATATATTCTCCTGTTTCATTATCCAATTCAGCAGGGATTAATAGTAATGGTGCTAAATATTCAATTTCTTCTTCAACATAGTGAATAAAGCCAAAAGATAAATATAAAGAATTAATACCTTTTTCAGTAATAGATGTTTTGAATTCTTTCATTAAGCCTTTTAATACTTTTTCTTGTTGATAGCTTCTTTTATATGCTAAAAGCATATTCTTTTCTAGTTTGTCATTGCATGCTTCAAAAACTCTTCTATCAAGTTCTCTTAAAGAAGATGGATCTTCAGGATCAACTTTAAAATCACTTAAGACTTCATTAACATAAGAATCTGTTTTTAAAAATGAATATTCTTTATGATCTTTAAATCCTCTAAATATTTCATCAACATTATCATTTAATAATTTTAATGTTTTTAAACCTGTATCTCTATAGTTTAATAATCTATTTCTTTTACCAAGGTCTAAAAGCTGATTAACGATAGCTAAAAGCTTATCATTAAACTTTTCGTTCATAGATAAACACCCCATTTGTTTTATTATAACATTTTCTTTAAATTATTAAAATATTTCCTTACTTTTGATAGCATAATTATTTTTTATTTTTTTCTTGATTTATCATATTTATAATGATATAATTTGAAATGCGTGTGATAGTGAGGTGAGAAACTATGGCAAATATTAAACAACAAATTAAGCGTGTAAAAACAAATGAAAAGTCAAGACAAGCAAATGTTGCATTCAAATCATCATTAAAAACATCAATGAAGGCTGTAATGGTTGCTGTAGAGGCTAAGGATAAGGAAAAGGCTCAAGCTGCTTTAAATTTAGCTTATAAGAAGTTAGATAAGGCATTAGCTAAGGGAATTGTTAAAAAGAACTTTGTTTCAAGACATAAGTCAGAATTAGCTTCTTTAGTTAACTCTTTATAGTTTTAGTTTATCTAATAAAAAATAAAAAACACCTAGGGTGTTTTTTTATTTTTTTATATTTAATTAATTCAATAAATATAATTCTAATCCTAGATTTTCATCTTCTAAACCAGATTTAATATTTAAATCTAATTTATTTAATAAATCTAGATTTCTTTTTATTAATGATATACTACTACTCTTACTTGCCTTAATCATATAATAAGCTCTTCCTGGCTTAACATTAAATACAGAAGCTATATCATTTTGATTCATATTTGCTTTAACTAATAATGATACATTATACATTTCTTGAAATTTATTAATTAAAAGTGAAATAATATAGCTAGATCTAACACTATGAAGCTTTAAATGGTTTAAACATTCGAAGCTTCTTTTTTTATCATTATTAATTACTGAATCAATTATTGAATAAATATTATCATCAAGTGGTGGTGTAATCATTTTTTTAATATCATTTGCTTTAATGATTTTATCTTCCATTTTATAGCACATTAATTGATCCATAGCTGTTTTTAATGAATATAAATCATCTACATACGTTATTAATAAATTTGTTGCCTCATCATCAATTTGATAATTATCTTTATTAAAATAATTTTTTATATATTCTTCTTTTGGAATATTTTTTATTCTTACATCTATTAATGTTGAATATCTTTTTAATGTTTCAAAGGTATCAGCTTTAAAATCTGATAAATTTAAAATTTGTAATATTAATACATTTTGACTATCTGTATTATTCATAGCCTTATATAAATCTAATAATGATTCATTTTTCATATTAACAAGCTTATTAGAATTTTTAACTATTACAAATTTAGGATTATCAAATAATGATATAGTTGATAATTCATCTATTAAAGATTGTAGGCTATCATCTTCTAGATCATAATATATTTCTTCATATGATGGGTCTAAAGCTTTTTTAATTTCAGATATTTTATCTTTAAGAGCTAAAGAATCATCTGATGTAATTATATAATTATATGCCACAATTAAACCCCATCCTATCTATTATATTTTATTGTCAAATCCTTTATATAATCTTTTAATTCTTTAGAAAAATCATCCTTATAGGTTCTAAATCTCCAGTTAAAACCTACTGTTGATGGTGTATTCATTCTTCCTTTTGAATCTGTTAATCCTAAATAATCTTGGAATGGAATTATTACATAATTACATAAAGTAGAAAAACAATACTCTATTATTTTTAAATTTGGTCTATCATATATTCCAATGTTACAAATATTATCAACAAGCTTTTTATATTTTGGAGTTAATTCAGTATAAAATGACATAATAGTTTGATTATCATGAGTTCCTGAATAGAAAATATTATTTTCCTTATATCCTTTTTTAATTGGAATATTTTTTACTCCATCACCTAATTCAAATTGGAAAATATTCATTCCTGGATATCCACATTTTTTAAGCAAATCAAAAACATCCTTTGTTAAATATCCTAAATTTTCAGCAACTATTTTAGCATTAGGGCAAGCATTTTTTATAGCTTTAAATAAATCATAGCCTGGTCCTTTTCTCCATTCTCCAATAACTGCATCTGTTCTTCCATAAGGAATTGAATAATATCCAGCAAATCCTCTAAAATGATCAATTCTTAAAATATCAAACATTTCTAATTGATGCTTAACTCTTAAAACCCACCATGAATAATTATTTTCTTTCATTTTATCATAATCATAAATTGGATTTCCCCATAATTGACCTGTTGCTGAAAAAGCATCTGGTGGACAGCCTGCAACACATCTTGGTAATAAATAATCGCCTAATTGGAAATTAGATGGATTAGCCCATACATCAGCTGAATCATAAGAACAATAAATAGGCATATCACCCATTATTTCAACTTTCTTTTTATTAGCATAAGCTTTTAATTTCATCCATTGCTTAACAAATAAAAATTGAATGAATTTTTCTTCTAAGATTTTATCCTTAAATTCATTTTTTGCCCATTCGATTGCTTGGTCATGCTTATATCTAAAATCATCATACCATTCATTCCATGGTCTATTTTCATGTTCTTTTTTTAATAAAGTAAATAAAGCATAATCATCTAACCAATATGCTTCTTTAGTTAAAAATTCACAAAATTCAATTTCATATTTTGCTCTATTTAAAAAAGCAATATGTAAATACATAAATCTATTTTTAAATAATTCATGATAATTTACTTCTCTTGATTCATAATCTTTAGGAAGATCTGATTCTTTTAATAATCCATCCTCAACAAGCATATCTAAATCAATGAAATATGGATTAAAAGCAAAGCTTGATGTTGATGAATAAGGTGAATCTCCATATGAAGTAGGTCCTAAAGGTAATATTTGCCAAATATGCTGATTTGATTGAGCTAAAAAATCAACAAATTTATAAGCTTCCTTTCCCAAAGTACCAATTCCATATTTTGAGGGAAGTGATGATATATGAAGCAATATACCAGATGTTCTCATTTTTCTTCCTCCTCTATCTCCTTAATTAATTTTAAATCTTCTTTTGAAAGATTTGCCTTTTCTATTAAATCAGGTCTTCTTTTAATTGTTCTTCTTAAAGATTCTTTTCTTCTAAATCTATTAATTAGCTTATGGTTTCCACTTAATAATACATCAGGGACCTTTTTACCATTATATTCAATAGGTCTTGTATATTGAGGGTATTCTAATAATCCATCCATAAATGAATCACCCTCATATGATTCTTCTTTTATTGCATTATCTAAAAGTCTAGTTATAGAATCTGTAATAATCATAGAAGGAAGCTCTCCTCCAGTTAATACATAATCTCCTATAGATAATTCACAATCAACATAATCTCTTATTCTTTCATCAAAGCCTTCATAATGTCCACATATAAGCATTATTTCATCTTTTTTAGCTAAATCTAAAGCAATTTGCTGATTGTATGTTTTTCCTTGTGGTGTCATTAATATTTTATATGAATTATTATCATTTGCTTTAATAGCTCTATCAACAACATCACATGCTAAAACCATTCCAGCTCCACCACCACATGGAGTATCATCTACATGGTGATGCTTATCTAAAGAATAATTTCTCATATCAATAGCTTCTATTTGAACAACATTTTTATCAATTGCTCTTTTTATAATTGACTCACTTAAAAATCCTTCAAACATATTAGGAAAAAGTGTTAAAATTTTAATTTTCAAAATAATCCCTCAATTTCATTAATAACAATATCATTATCAGTTACATCTAAGACAAATTCATCAATAAATGGAACAAGTGAATTTTTCCCATTATATTGAACAACTAAATAATCACATTGAGGTAATTCTTTTATTTCTAAAACCTTACCTCTTGCATCACCATTTTGATTAACAACATTCTTTCCTACTAAATCAGAATAGTAATAATCACCATCTAATTCATCATCTTCACGCTCTATATCAGATACATAAATATCATCACTATGATATTTTTCTACCAAATTGATATCAAGTAAATCTTTAAATGATACTAATAGTGTATCTCCTTTGTATGTTGATACTTTATTAACTATAACAGGAATATATTCATCATTATGTAATATATATAATTGGTTTCCTTTTTTAAATCTTTCAAAATCAGATAAATTTTTAATTTTTAAATCGCCTTTTAAGCCATGAGTTGTCATAATATGACCACATTTATAATAATTCATATTGAATCTCCTAAATCATATATTTTAATTATACTATAATTAAACAATATAATAAACAAAGAAAAAAGAAAAAAAGCTATTGTTTCAAACAATAGCTTTCATTAATTACTTAGCATCAATATCAAGGTGAATCTTTTTGCCTTCTTTTGAAGCAGCAGCGTAAAGAACTGTTCTAATTGCTTTTGCAATTACACCACTCTTACCAATAACACGACCTAAATCGTTAGGATTAACCTTAACTTGAAAATCTAGGTTACCTTCTTCTTCAGAGCTGCAAGTAACAATAACATCATTAGGATAAGCCACTAAAGGAAGAATTAAAGATTTAATTAACTCTTCAAAATTTATCATTTCAGGCCACCTTCTTACTTTGTAATTACTTTATTAGCTACTAAAATATTCTTTACAGTAACTGTTGGTTGTGCACCCTTAGCAATCCAAGCTTGAATCTTTTCAGCATCAAGTGTAACTGTAGCAGGATTTGTTAATGGATTATATGTACCAACAACTTCTAAGAACTTACCATCTCTAGGACTTCTAGAGTCAGCAGCAACTATACGATACTTTGGAGCCTTATGAGCACCAAATCTTTGTAATCTTAATTTTACCATAATTTCCACTCCTTTTTCACTAAAATACATTATGTATTATATCACAATATTAATAGGTGTCAAGTATTTTTTCTTGACAGCATACATTTTCTTTTATTATTCTTAAATTGAGATGAAATAGATGCTTTTAATTCATCTAAATCATTATTAATTATATTTTGAATTTTCTTTTCTAATTCAAAATATTCTTTAACCTCTTCTTTTTCATAAAGCTTTCTTTTAGAATCTATAAGCTTATTTTTTAATTCATTAAAATCATTCATATAGTCTTTATATCTTTTAGCATCATTATAATTAGCCTCATTTGTTTTAAAGCCTACAATTAGCAAAGAATATTTTTTTCTAATTATATCCTTTAGTTCTAATAATCTTTTAAATTCAGGTAATTCTATTAAATTATTAAAATAATCATCAATTAATTCATACATAATAAAACTCCGTTTTAAAATAATATATTTTATGATATAATCACTTGTGGTGATTAAAATGTATTTAGATAAAGATATTGTTAAAGAAGGCACTTCATCACTTAATGAAAAGTGCGAAAGAGTAAGACTTCCTCTTTCTAATCATGATTTAGAAGTCGCTAAAAACTTATATGAATATTTAATAGTTTCCGAAAATGAAGAACTATGTACAAAATATGGCATTAGACCAGGTGTTGGTATTGCAGCTCCTCAAGTTGGAGAAAACATTAGAATGTTTGCAATGAATGCAACAGATTTCTTAGATGAAAAGCATCGTAAATATGCATTTTTAGTAATCAATCCAGAAATCATTTGGAAAAGCCAAGAAATGACATATCTTCCAGGTGGTGAGGGATGCCTATCAGTAACAAGACCAACTGAAGGATTAGTTACTCCAAGACATTTAAAAATAATTGCTAAATGTAGCTTACTTGATATGACATCATTTAAAATCAAAACTGTTAAATTAACATTATTTGGATATCCAGCTATCGTATTCCAACATGAATATGATCATTTAGATGGTATCTTATTTACATCAAAAATGTTTAAAATATCAAAGCTTGATTCAAATATTGAGCCACTTTATACAATAAATGATGATGAAGATAATGAAGAAGAGGAAAAATAATTCCTCTTCTTTTTTTATCTTAATTTATACATTATTATAGATGCAGCAACACTTACATTTAAAGATTCAGTATTTTCCATAGGAATATAAATATTTTTATTTAGTTTTTTAAATACTTCTTCGCTTATTCCATTGCCTTCATTTCCTAAAATGATAGCAATTTTTTTATTCACAGTAACATTATCAAGTTCAATTCCATTTACAACACTTGTGCCATAAATATCATAATCATTTAATTCATCTATAAATTCAACAATATTTTTATGTAAAAAGTTCAATTTAAAAATAGCACCTTGGCTTGATCTTATAACCTTTGGATTATAAATATCACAAGAGCCTTCACCTAAAACGATTGTTTTAAAGCCAAATGCGTTAGCAGATCTCATCATTGCCCCTAAATTACCTGGGTCTTGGACAGCATCTAAAATTAAAATCTTATCAGTTAATTTATCTGATTCAATCATTTTACATAAGCCAATTTCAGTTACAGTAGTATCTGTTTCTGCTATTTTATCCATCATTTGCTTAGATATACTAGTGTATCCTTCTTTTTCATCAATAGAAAAAGCTTCAATTAATAAATTTAATTTTTTAGCTTCTTCAACTAAATGTGGACCTTCTACAATAAATTTCTTTTCTTTTTTTCTTTCTTTTGCTTTTTTAAGTTTCATTAAAGCTTTAATTTTAGGATTATCAAGACTTGTTAGCATCTTCCACTCTCCTTCAATTCTTTAATAACTTCTCTTACCTCTAATCCTTCCATTGTAAAATCTAAATTAGAGTCTTTAGAAATTGTTATACTATTAGTATTTTCAACGCACCAATCAACCATTTCTTCATAATTAAATGCTTCTTCATATTTTTCTGCAAAATGCTTTTTAGGAGCAGTTGCTGGAGCCTTTGGTACATAAACTGTACAACAATCCTCAAATGGCTTAATTGATAAATCATAACAATCTATTTTTTTAGAAATATTTATAATATCAATCTTATCATAAGTACATAATGGTCTAATGATAGGATAATTAGTTACAGAATTTATTGTATTAATAGAGCCTAATGTTTGAGATGCAACCTGTCCCACAGATTCACCATTTACTAAGCATAAGCAATCCTTTTTAATCGCAAGCTTAGTAGCAATTCTATACATCATTCTTCTCATAATTGTAATATTATAAGATTCAGGTACATTATCAAGGAGTGCCATATGTAATTCCTTAAAAGGAACCATATGAACATTTATCTTATTATTAGGTGCATATTTAGCTAATTTTTTAACTAAATCAACAACCTTTTGAGCAGATTCAATTGATGTTAAAGGTGTTGATTCAAAATGAATACATTCAATTTCAATTCCTTGCTTCATAGCTAAATAACCAGCAACAGGTGAATCAATACCACCAGATAGCATTAATAAGCCTTTTCCAGCAACACCAACTGGATATCCTCCCATTGCTCTTATATGAGTATTAAATAAATAAGCACCATCAGCTCTTATTTCAATATTTAATTCTACTTCAGGATTATGAACATCAACAACTAAATTAGAATTATTCTTTAATACATAGCCTGAAACAGCTTTAGTAACATCCATAGAATGCATTGGATATTCATTAAATCTTTTTCTTGTGTTAACCTTAAATGTTACTTTAGATTTAACAACCTCATCCATTAATTCTTTTGATTTAATTTTTATATCTTCTAAATCATTTGAGCATTTTAAAACAAGTGAATAAGATGAAATACCAGATACTAAATTTAATCTTTCAATAACCTTATTTACATCCTCATCATTTAAATGAACAAAAATTCTATCAAATAGATATTCGATATCTACATTTAATCCAGCCATTTTTTGACTAAATATTTTATATAATGTTTTTAAAAAAACTTTTTGATTCTTACCTTTTAAAGTTAAGTCGCCAAAACGAACTAGTATTTGATTATATATCATAATAAATACCTCCTAAAATACAGCTTATTATATCATAAACTATTATAAAAGACCATCAAAAAACAAATGAATGCACAATTAATGATTGCTTAAAAAAATAATATTATGTATAATTTCATCAGGTGATAAAAATGACAAATTATGAAGAATTAAAAATGGTATTAAAGCCATTAATTGAACAAAATGAATATGAAATGACTATTTTAAGTAATACATCAGCATTATTAAATGATTATTTAGAAAAAATAAACTGGGTTGGATTTTATTTATTCAAAGGAAACGAATTGATTTTAGGACCTTTCCAAGGACATCCTGCATGCACAAATATTCCTTTAAATAAAGGTGTTTGCGGCAAATGTGCTACTGACAAAAAAACAATTGTCGTAAAAAATGTTCATGAATTCCCAACACACATTGCTTGTGATTCTGCATCAAATTCTGAAATATGCGTTCCTATTTTTAAAAATGGTGAATTTTATGGTTTATTAGATATAGATTCTCCTTTTTTAAATAGATTCGATGAATTTGATCAATTAAATTTAGAAGAAATTGTTAAAATAATTGAAGATGTATTAAATAATACAAAATAATTATAGATTTTGTTTGACTTATATAATAGTTTTTGATAAAATATTAAAGCGTGGGTAAAAAGCAGCAGCTTATTTACTTTAGTAAATATCTTAAGACATTATAGTTTAATTAGTAACCTTCGCTGCTTTCAGGTGAACATTTAACTTAAGATATTCTAAAATTATTAAGCCGGATATTTTACTCCCAAAATAAAATATATATTTAGGAGGACATTAAAATGTCAAGATTCACAGGTTCTAGCTGGAAAGTATCTCGCCGTTTAGGTTATTCTATCAGTGAAACTGGTAAAGAATTAATCAAAAGAAAAACTGCTCCAGGACAACATGGTGCTAAAAGAGGCAAATTAAAAGAATACGGTTTACAGCTACAAGAAAAGCAAAAAGTAAGATTCACTTATGGTGTTTCTGAAAAGCAATTCGTTAAAACTTTTAACGAAGCATCAAAAATGCCAGGTATGACTGGTGTTAACTTCTTAAAATTATTAGAAGTTAGATTAGATAACTTAGTTTATCGTTTAGGTTTCGCAACAACTAGAGCTCAAGCTCGTCAATTAGTAAACCATGGTCATATTACTGTTGATGGTAAAAAGGTAGATATTCCTTCTTACAGAGTAGCAGTTGGCCAAGTTATCTCTTTAAAGGATGCATCTAAGAATTTAGTTGTAGTTAAAGCAGCATTAGAAGCTAAATTAGCAAGACCAGAATATGTATCATTCGATGCAGACAAGGTTTGTGGTGCTTTAGTAAGAATCCCTGAAAGATCAGAATTCTTACCTGAAATCAACGAACAATTAATCGTTGAATACTATAACAGATAATCTTAACTGTGATTATAGAAAAGACTCAAATAATTTTGAGTCTTTTTTCTTCTTCTATTACTTTCTTCTACTATTAAATGATTTTATATGATATAATTTTATTAAAAATAAGGGGTATTAAAATGGAAGAAAAAAGAGACTTAAAATTAAACTTAAAAAACACCTTCAAAATCGCATTTGCCTTTTTTGGAATATTGATGGTTTGGCAGGTTTATAATACCTACTGCCCAATTATATTAGAAAAAATGCTTCAAGAATTAGGCGTCACAAGCACAAACTATATTGTAGGTATAATTATGGCACTTGATAATGTAGCAGCCATATTCATAATGCCTATATTTGGTACACTAAGTGATAAAACCCAAACAAAATGGGGTAAAAGAATGCCGTATATTGTAATAGGTATGCTTCTTACGATAGTTGTATTTCCATTTATAGCATTAATGTGTGTTTGGAATATATTTGCAGGTGTAATTATATTTATGATGTTATTTTTGATAATTATGCAATCATATCGTTCTCCTGCTGTTGCCCTAATGCCAGATGTTACACCAAAGCCATTAAGAAGCACCGCAAATGGTATTATTAATTTAATTGGATATTTTGGTGGTGTATTCGCAACAGTATTAGGAATGCTTGCAATATTTAAATTAAATGCTGATTCAACTTTAGCTGAAATTCAAGATAAAGTAATATGGCCATTTGCTATATGTACTGGAGTTTTAGTTTTAGTATTAATATTTTTAATTCTTACAATTAAAGAAAATAAAATGGTTGACGAAACTAAATTTGATGTAGCCTATGGTGAGACTATGTCAGATACAATTGAAGCTGTAGATGAAGATACAAATGCTTTATCAAGTCATGATAAAAAGAATTTAATAATTATTTTAATTGCTATCTTCTTATGGTTTATGTCATTTAATGCATTTGAAACATTTGGTTCATTATATTTCAAAAATGTTGTCGGTGATTCTACAATGTATTCAACAATGGCAACTATATTATCTATAGTATCTATATTAACGTTCTTATCATTCTCTTCATTATCAAATAAAATCGGAAGAAAAATAGCAATTATAATTGGTTTAATATTGATAGCAATCGCCTTAACTACAATTGCTATAGTATCACTTAATTCTTCTATTAACTTTTTAAATAGTGAAGGAAATGTAATAACTAGCTGGAAAATATTTTATATAGGAATGAGCGTATTAATTGGTATTGGTTGGGCATTAGTTAATATCAATTCATTCCCAATGGTTGTTGAATATTCAAATACTAAAAATTTAGGTAAATTCACATCATATTATTATATATCTTCTATGCTTGCTCAATCAGTTACACCAATACTTGTTGGTATAATAATGGATTTTAATGCTAAAGGTCAAAGATTATTATTCGTATATTCTTCTATAATGATGATTTTAGCAATAGGTGTATTTATATTTGTTCAAGAAAAAATAAAGCTAAAGGATAGAATTGAAAAATCTAAAAACTCAAAAAATAAATCAGCTTTAGAAAAGCTTGGTGAAATAGACGATTAAAAAGGACTACTTAGTAGTCCTTTTCTAATAATGGCTTTAAATATTTACCAGTATAAGATTTTTCAACCTTAATTAAATCCTCAGGTCTTCCAGCAAAGATTACTTCTCCTCCACCAGATCCACCTTCAGGACCCATATCAATAATGTAATCAGCTAATTTGATAACATCTAAATTATGTTCAATTATAACAACAGATGCACCTTGATCAGCTATTCTATTAATTACATTCATTAATCGCTTTATATCATCTGTATGTAATCCTGTTGTAGGTTCATCTAAAATATATAATGTTTTAGGTGAAATCTTAGAATTTAATTCAGAAGATAATTTAATTCTTTGTGCTTCACCACCAGATAGAGTAGTTGATGATTGACCTAATTTAATATAGCCTAAACCTACATCATATAATGTTTGAAGCTTTGATTTAATTTTAGGGAATGCATCAAAGAATTCTAATGCTGCTTCAACAGTCATATCTAAAACATCAGAAATATTCTTATCTTTAAATTTAATATTTAATACCTCAGATGTATATCTTTTACCCTTACATACCTCACATGGTACATAAACATCTGGTAAGAATTGCATTGAAATTCTTTTCACACCATCGCCCCAGCAGGCTTCACATCTTCCACCTTTAACATTAAATGAGAAAACGCCCTTATCATAGCCTTTTATTTTCGCGTCAGTAGTTTGACTAAATAATTCTCTAATATCGTCAAAAACGCCTGTATATGTTGCTGGATTTGAACGTGGTGTTCTTCCTATTGGTTGTTGTGATATATGGATAATTCTATCAATGTTTTCTAATCCTTCAATTGATGAAATTTTACCAGGTACAATCTTTTTAGCACCATAAATTTTCATATAAGCATTCTTATATAAGCATTCATTTACTAAGCTTGATTTACCAGAACCAGATACACCTGTAACAATTGTAATAACTCCTAATGGGAATTTTACATTTACATTCTTTAAATTATTTTGAGCTGCCTTTTTAATAGTTATATACTTACCACTTAAAGGTCTTCTCTTTGATGGTACCTCTATTTTCTTTCTACCAGATAAATAGTCTCCTGTAATACTATTTGTATTTTTAGCTACCTCATCTGGTGTTCCTTCTGCCATAACCTCTCCACCATGAATTCCAGCACCAGGACCGATATCTACTAACCAATCAGCTTCTCTCATAGTCTCTTCATCATGCTCTACAACAATTAATGTATTACCTAAATCTCTCATTTCCTTTAGAGTATTAATTAATCTATTATTATCACGTTGATGTAAACCAATAGATGGTTCATCTAATACATATAAAACACCAGTTAATTGTGAACCTATTTGAGTAGCTAGACGAATACGTTGAGCTTCTCCTCCTGATAATGTATCTGCAGATCTTGCTAAAGTTAGGTATTCAAGTCCAACGTTAATTAAGAACTTTAGTCTATCTCTAACTTCCTTTATAGCTAGATGACCAATAGCCATTTTTTCATCAGAAAGTTTTAAATCATTAAACCATTTGTAACAATTAGCAATGCTCATTTCACAAATATCAGCAATATTTTTATCATTGATGAAAATATTTAATACAGAATTATTTAATCTCTTACCATTACATTCCTCACAAATATTTTCAACCATGAAATTTTCAATCCAGTCTCTAATCCAATCTGAATTAGTTTCATTATATCTTCTTTGGAAAATATTTATTATGCCTTCAAAATAATCCTTTTTATCATGATTTCTTCCACTTGTTGATTTCATTTTAAAATCAATTATATCAGGAGAACCATATAAAATAATATCTTGTTGTTTTTTTGGTAAATCCTTAAAAGGAACGGTCATATCTATATTATAAAATTTACAAGTTTGTCTAACCTCTTCACCGCTTAAATTAGAATCCTCTTGATTTTTATAAGGGATAATCGCACCTTTTTCTAATGATTTATCCATATCAATTATCAATTCTTTAGAAATAGATAATTTCTTACCTAAACCATTACAAGAAGGACATGCTCCTAAAGGTGAATTGAATGAAAATAATCTTGGTTCTAGATTTGCTAAAGAATAACCACAATAAGGACATGCATGCATTGTTGAATAGAATTCTTCCTTTTCACCAACATAAGTTACACAATATCCTTCTGATGCTTTAACACATGTTTCAACTGCATCAAATACTCTTTGTCTTATATCTTCTTTTATAACTAATCTATCAACCACAATAAAAATATCATGCTTTTTATTTTTATCAAGTTCAATTTCAGAATCTAAATCAGTCATTTGTCCATCAACTAAAGCTCTAACATAACCATCCTTTAACGCTTTTGCTAAAAATGCTTTATGCTCACCCTTTTGATGGAAAATAACAGGTGCTGTTATGTAACATCTTGAACCTTCCTCATACGCTAATATCTTATCTACAATTTCATCAATTGTAACAGATGAAATAGGAATATGGTGATTAGGACAATAAGGTGTTCCAAGTCTAGAAAAGATAACACGTAGATAATCAAAAATTTCAGTTGTAGTACCAACAGTTGATCTAGGATTATGAGATGCACTCTTTTGATCTATTGCAATAGCAGGTGATAAACCTTCTATCGCATCAACATCAGGCTTTTCATTTGATGAAATAAATTGACGAGCAAATGTTGATAGTGATTCTACGAATCTTCTTTGACCTTCTTGGAATATTGTATCAAAAGCTAATGTAGATTTACCAGAACCTGATAGACCTGTCATAACTATTAATTTATTCTTTGGAAGCTCTATATTAATATTTTTTAAATTATTTTCTCTTGCTCCAATGACTTTAATCTTATCCATTTTTACTCCTTAATGCGTCTTAAGAATTCATCCTCTTCCATAATATAAATACCTAATGCTTTAGCCTTATCATATTTAGAACCAGGATTTTCTCCTAATATTAATATATCAGTCTTCTTAGAAACAGAATCTGATAAATTACCACCAAAGGATTCAATAAGCTTTTTAGCATCACTTCTTCCCATTGATGATAAAGTTCCTGTTAAAACACATTTCTTGTTAGTAAAATAATTTTCTTTAATATCACCCATGTCATATTCCATATTTAATCCTAAAGCCTTTAATGTGTTAATTTCCATTAAATTTAGAGGATCTGACATGTAATTAACAAATTCATATGCAATGGCATCTCCGATGTCACCTATTGCTATAATATCTGAATATTTAGCATTAATTAAGCCATCCATATTTTTAAACTTTTTACATAATAATTTAGATACCTTAGCTCCACAATGTCTAATACCTAATCCAAAGATTAATTGATCTAAATTATTCTTTTTTGAATTTTCTATTGCTTCAATTAAATTATCAATTGATTTTTCACCTAAACCAGGTAATTTAATCAATTCAGAATAATTATATTTCAAATTAAATATATCACTTATATTCTTTATAAATCCAGCTTCAAACAATTGCTCACAAAGCTTATCACCTAAAGAATCAATATTATATGCAGGCTTTGATGCAAAATGAATTAATTTATTAACTAATTTTTCTTTACAATTTGGATTTAAGCAATACCAATCTGCTTCTCCATCTTTTCTTTCTAGTTTAGAACCACAAGATGGACATATATCAATCATCTTAAATGGAATTGTATCGCCTTTTCTATTTTCAATAATAGGCTTTACAACCTCAGGTATTACATCTCCTGCTTTTCTGATTATTACATCATCATTTATATGAATGTCTTTTGCTAAAACATAATCTTCATTGTGTAATGTTGCTTTACTAATTAATGAGCCTTGAACAAATACAGGCTTAAAATTAGCAACAGGTGTTATAACTCCTGTTCTTCCTACTTGGAATGTTATAGATAATAATTTTGTTGAAACTTCCTCTGGTGGAAATTTATAAGCTATTGCCCATTTAGGATATTTAACTGTTTCACCAATTAATGAATGTAATTCAATTTCATTAACCTTTATTACTATACCGTCAATATCATATTCTAAATCAGGTCTTTTAGCTCCCATTTCATCAATATATCTAATTACATCTTCAATAGTATTACAATGCTTATGTAGCTTATTAACCTTAAAGCCTAATTCATGCATTTTAGTTAATGCTTCCTCTTGAGTTTTAATTGAATCATCCATGTAATAATAAATGAATGTATCTAGATTTCTTTTAGCGGCAATTTTTGAATCTAATTGTCTAACTGAGCCCGCAGCCGCATTACGACAATTTGCAAATAATTCTTCTTCATTTGCTTCACGCTCTAAATTTAGAGCTTGAAGGCTTTTTTTAGGCATGAAGATTTCTCCTCTTACCTCTAATGTTTCATGGTTCTTTAATCTTAAAGGAACTGATTTAATTGTTTTAACATTATGAGTTATATTTTCACCAACTAAACCATTACCACGTGTTGCACCTAAAACTAATTGTCCATCCTCATATTGAAGTGATACAGATAAACCATCAATTTTAAGTTCACATAAATAAGTAGCATTAGGAGCTACTTCCTTAACTCTTTTATCAAAATCTCTTAATTCATCATAGCTAAATGCATCAGCAAGAGATGCCATTTTAACCTTATGAGTTACCTTTTCAAATTTAGATAAAACCTCTCCGCCAATTCTATTTGTTGGAGAATCTTTAGTTTTTAATTCTGGATTTTCTTCTTCAATTTTAATTAGCTCATTCATTAGCATATCATAATCATGGTCATCCATAATTGGATTATCATAAACATAATATGCCTCAGATGCCTTATTTAAAATTTCATGTAATTCCTTTACTCTTAATGATTTATCCATTATTACACCTTCTTATATTTTCCTTATAGATGGATGATTAGCCATAAGCTTTTTAATACCAACCTCAACATTAAAGGCAACAGTTAAAGTTTGACCTACAACAGAAACAACCATTCCATCTCCAAATAATTTATGATTGATTTTATCTCCTACTTTTATATTTGAATTATCAACCACATCATCTTTTTTATTTTCAACTTTAGATTCTTTCTTCTTATATTCAAATGTATTATATTTAGGCTTGTTATTAACAAGCTCATTTTGCATTTCCTTAATGAATATAGAAGGAAGCATATGCTCATCTCTACCAAAAAGTAATCTTGAATCAGCACTTGAAATATATAAATTCTTTTTTGCTCTTGTTATACCAACATAACAAATTCTTCTTTCCTCTTCAATTTCTTCTTCAGTTGAAGAATTATAAGATGGGAATATACCTGTTTCCATTGCTACCATGAAAACATCTTTAAATTCTAATCCTTTAACTTGATGATATGTAGATAATCTAACTGAGTTTTTAGCTTCAAATTTATCATTTTCATTATCTGTCCTTAAAGCTAAATCACTTAAGAATTTTTCTAATGTAGCTTCATTAGTTTCACCTTCATAAAATTCTTTAGCTTCCTTTAAAACAGATTTTAATTCCTTTATGTTTTGAATTTTATCAGAAAATTGATCTTCATCTAAGGTAGTTCTTAAATAATTTTCATATCCTGTTTCACTAAGTAAAATATCAATTAAATCAGGAAGCTCTTGATTATCTAATGTCTTATAAATAGATTCAATCATTTTCTTAAAATCCTTTAAAGCTTTAACACCTAATCCAGAACCATCATATAAATCGATTGAATTAAATAATGATACATTATTATCTTTAGCACAAGCTTCTAATTTTTCTAATAAAGATGGACCAATTTTTCTTTTTGGTTCATTAATAATTCTTCTAAATGAAAAATTATCATCATAATTTATTAATAATCTTAAATAAGCAACCATATCCTTAATTTCTTTTCTTGAAAAGAATGACATACCACCATAAATAATATATGGTATTTGATGCTTAATTAAAGTATCTTCAAAATTTCTTGATATATAATTTGCTCTATATAAAATAGCTATATCATTATATGAATCACCTGATGCAACAAGTGATTTAATTTTATCAATAACAAACATTACTTCATCATAAGATGTAGATGCATGATAATAAAAAGGCTTATCACCATCTGGGTTTTGAGTAAATAATGTTTTTTTAATTTGATTTGGGTTATTTTTAATAACTGTATTTGCTAAATTTAAAATTTGATTTGTAGAACGATAATTTTCTTCAAGTAAAATTAATTTTGTTTCTAAAAAATCTTTTCTAAATTTTTTAATATTTTCAATCTTTGCTCCTCTAAAAGAATAAATAGATTGGAAATCATCACCTACAACAAATATATTATGATATCTAGCTGCAAGCATAAATACTAATGCATATTGTAAAGCATTAGTATCTTGGAATTCATCAACTAAAATATATTGAAATTTAGTTTGATATTTTTCTAAGATTTGTGGATTCTTTTTAAATAATTCAATAGTTTTAATAATTAAATCATCAAAATCTAATATGTTATTATTAGCTAAAAATTCATGGTATGCCTTAGAAACCTCTAAGAATACTTCTTTTACAAAATCATCTTTAATATTAAATTCATTAAAGTTTTTAGATTTAGATATTAATCCTCTAATTTTAGCAGGCTTATATTCTTTAGTATCAATACCTAAATTATTCATAACATCCTTAACTATTTTTAATGAATCCTCTTCATCAGCAATATTAAATTTATTATTAAATGGAGGAAGTGCATTAATCTCCATTCTAAGTAATCTTGCACAAAATGAGTGAAATGTTGATACCCACATATATTTAGTATCTATGTCAAGCATTTTAGCAATTCTATCTTTCATTTCACCTGCTGCCTTATTAGTGAATGTTACCGCCAAAATGTTATTTTGAGGGATACCAAGCTCACTAATAATATATGAAATTCTTGTTGTTAATACTTTTGTTTTACCAGCTCCAGCTCCTGCCATAACCATAACAGGACCTTCAGTTGTTATAACTGCTTCATATTGAGCCTTATTTAATCCCTCTAATAAATTCATTTTAACCTCTTATTATGATATGATAATGCATCAAAATTATTATCTAGTATTATCACTAATGCATTCAATAATTATATTTTTTAATTTTCACTTCAACTACAATTTATTCTTCTAATCCTAAGAATTCTTCA
>JAEEGL016020454.1_pt1 | contig 28981 bp, 16 predicted proteins | sample 9134231 | NCBI WGS metagenome assembly JAEEGL01 (sample SAMN16246548, study PRJNA631951) | gut metagenome | biome: gut microbiome; feature: rumen; material: fiber-attached | host: Bos | place: Iran: Karaj | collected 2018-10 | reverse complement strand
TCTTATATAATCAAAATAATCAATACTTGTAGACAATTTCCTATCTCCTTATATTTCACCCATAGTAGTAGAAGTTTCAAAGAAGTTGATATTCAACAACTCAGAATCTATATCCGAAAGAGTTCTTTTCGGAGCAGCTTTTCTCAAGTCGTCCATATCAGACATCAAATCTACTTCTGTACCGTTTTTCTTAGCAACTGTAATATCCAAACCGATACTTTGCAATTCTCTTACAAGTACCTTAAATGATTCAGGAATACCCGGCCTTGGAATGTTATCGCCCTTAACGATTGCCTCATATGCCCTGTTACGTCCGTTTACATCATCTGATTTAATTGTTAACATTTCTTGCAGAGTACAAGCGGCACCATAAGCTTCCAATGCCCAAACTTCCATTTCTCCGAATCTCTGTCCGCCAAATTGAGCCTTACCGCCTAAAGGTTGTTGTGTAACCAATGAGTAAGGACCGGTTGAACGAGCATGAATCTTATCGTCAACCAAGTGGACAAGTTTTAATATGTATGAGAGACCTACTGCAATCGGTTCATCAAACGGTTCACCTGTTCTGCCGTCAATCAGATAAACTTTACCGTCTTCTCTAACCCAATCGCATCCTGATTCTTTTATACCTCTTAAAAGTTCTGCCTTCGTTGCGATTTCAGATTGGTTTTCACCGTATCTTTCATCGAAGGAAGGTGCTTCATAGTGTTCACCGGTTAAGTATGCCGCAAGCCCTAACAAACATTCGTAAGTCTGACCTACATTCATACGGGAAGGAACACCCAAGGGGTTAAGAACTATATCAACAGGAGTCCCGTCCGGCAAGAACGGCATGTCTTCTTTTGGTAATATTCTTGAAACAATACCTTTGTTACCGTGACGACCTGAAAGTTTATCACCGACTGATACTTTTCTCTTTTGAGCTATGTAAACTCTTATAACAGTATTTGCTCCCGGAGGAAGTTCATCACCTTTTTCTCTGTCAAATACTTTGACATCAAGTACACGACCGCCTTCTCCATGAGGAACCCTCAAAGAATTATCTTTAACATCTCTTGCTTTTTCGGCAAATATTGCTCTTAAAAGTTTTTCTTCAGGCGGATGTTCACTTTCTCCCTTAGGAGTAACTTTACCTACCAATATATCGTCTGCATAAACTCTGGCACCTATACGAACAATACCCCTTTCGTCCAAGTGTCTCAATGCTTCTTCCGAAACATTAGGAATTTCCCTGGTAATTTCTTCCGGTCCGAGTTTTGTTTGTCTTGCATCAATTTCCAATTTTTCAATATGAACTGATGTAAATATATCATCATGTACGCATCTTTCGGAAAGCAGGATAGCATCTTCGAAGTTATACCCTTCCCAAGGCATATATGCAACCAATATGTTTTTACCTATTGAAAGCTCGCCGCAGCTTGTTGATGCACCATCAGCAATAACATCACCTGCTTTAACCTTGTCACCTTCCTTTACAATCGGTTTTTGGTTAATACAAGTGTCCTGGTTTGAACGTACATATTTCATTAATGTATGTAAGTGTTGTTTCCCGTGTTGGTCAGTAATAATAATCTCTTCACCGACAACTCTTTCAACAGTACCGTCAACTTTTGCACAAACAACCATACCCGAGTCTTTTGCGACTCTTCTTTCCATACCTGTTCCGACTACAGGTCTTTCCGTAATTAAAAGCGGTACTGATTGACGTTGCATGTTTGAACCCATCAGTGCACGGTTTGCGTCATCATGTTCAATAAACGGAATCATTGATGTTGCTACAGATATAATCTGTATCGGGCAAACACCGATAAAGTCAACTTTTGAAGCATCACACATGATGAATTCCGAACGATAACGAACAGGAACCTGTGCATCTCTGAAAGTATTATCTTTGTTTAACTTAACGTCTGCCGGAGCACAACGATAGTTTTCGTCTTCGTCAGCAGTCATATAAACAACTTCATCAGTTACAACGCCGTCTTTCACAACAAAGAACGGGGATTCAACAAAACCGTAGTCGTTAACTCTTGCGTGAGTTGCTAAAGAACCTATCAAACCTGCATTCGGTCCTTCAGGAGTTTCAATAGGACAAATACGTCCGTAGTGAGACGGGTGAATATCACGAACAGCAAACCCTGCTCTTTCTCTCTGCAAACCACCCGGTCCTAATGCTGAAACACGTCTTTTGTGAGTTAATTCAGCTAACGGATTAATTTGGTCCATAAACTGTGATAACTGTGATGAACCGAAAAATTCCTTTAATGATGCTACTAAAGGTTTTGTGTTCAATAAGTTCAGCGGAGTAAGTGTTTCGGAATCTTGTAAAGTCATTCTTTCTTTAACGATTCTTTCTACTCTTGAAAGACCAACTCTGAACTGGTTTTGAAGAAGTTCGCCGACTGAACGAATTCTTCTGTTGCCTAAGTGGTCAATATCATCTAATGAACCTTCGTCATATGTTAAATTAATCAAATATTCGATTGAAGAAACTATATCTTGAACAGTCAATGTTCTTTGGTTCTTAGGTATATTTAAGTTCAATTTTTTATTTAATTTGTAACGACCGACACGACCTATATCGTATTTTTTATCATCAAAGAATCTTGATTCAAGAATCTGACGTCCGCCTTGAGCAGATGCCGGGTCTCCCGGTCTTAATTTCTTGTACAAATCGATTAAGGCATCATCTGTAGTTTCTGTTGTATCTTTATCCAAAGTTTTCTTTAAGAACTCAAAGTGAGTAAACAAAGATTCCATTTCGGAAACTGTAATACCCATTGCCTTCAATAATGTAGTAGCAAGGATTTTTCTGTTCTTATCAATTTTAACGTAAATAATATCGTTAGAATCAGTTTCAATTTTCAACCATGCCCCACGGTTAGGAATCATTGTGGCATTGTAAAGTCTCTTACCGGTCGGAGAAATCTCTCTTTTGAAGTAAACACCGGGCGAACGAACAATCTGTGAAACAATGACACGTTCTGCACCGTTTACAATGAATGTACCCTTTTCGGTCATTGTCGGAATATCACCGATATAAACTTCTTGCTCTTTGATTTCACCGCTATCACGGTTAACTAATCTTACCATGACACGCAGTTGTTTTGCATAAGTCGCATCGTGAATGCGAGCTTCTTCTACTGTGTATTTTGCATTGTCAAACGTGTAGTTAGGCAAAAAATGAAGTTCTAATCTGCCTGTATAATCCTTTATTGGGGAAAATGCGAGCAATTCTTCTTTTAAACCCTCTTTCAAAAACCATTCAAATGATTTTTTCTGCACGTCAATTAAATCCGGTAAATCGTCAAGTCTGGTATTAGGAATACCCATTGGCGTTACTCTTTTTGCATATTCTGTCGACATTAATTCACCTCATCTGTTCTAATGATATACGCACTATTTATAAACAATATATTTATATATTCCATTTAATTTCGGACATAATTATCCCATAATTATCATGTTATACTATCGTACAACATCAATTTGGAGAGTCAACATAATAAGCGTATTTTTTACAATTTATCAAGTCTTATCTTTACAAAAATTTACAAATTAAGTTAAATTGTTTATATAATCAAATATTTTTTGAGCAGCAGTAGTATTATAATCAAAAACTTCGTCAATAAGTTTTAATCTTTTTCCTTTCATGTAATCATTTTTGTTTATAATTACTTCATTAAAAATCTGCCCAAGTGTTTCATTATTATAAGATTTGTAATATTCGCTTGAAACCTTTTCTCCCAGTTCATTTAAACTTATTCCGTCTTTGTTAATTAATCTTATTAACGGTTTCTTTGTCGGCAGATACTCAGCTAAAAATGATGCACAATCAGTAATCATAACATCAGATGAACGCAATATATCCATATAATCCCCTTGAGTATAAACAACACCTATTTGAGCCCATTCATCTATATATTCATCAATCTCTTTTTCACTCATTATACCGACTTTCATAACCGCGAATTTAAATCTCGGGTGCGGCTTAAATATCCAGGTTGTTTCAGGGTGAGATTTTGCCAAATCAAGGATATATTGATAATTCTGCTGAAACGTTGCAAGATTAAGCTTTTTATCAAATGAATGATGCGGAGCATATATTACTTTAATTTTATCAGGGTCACGCCAGACAGGAGACACCCCCTGATAATTATCAAAATAGACGTCCATTTTAGGATACCCTGTGACATAGCATACTTTCTCTGCATCTTTGTCAAATGCAACATACCTTTTTAAGTTTAATTCATGTTCTATTAAATACTTATATAAATACTTGTGAAACTTATTATTATAAACAATATACATATCATCAAGCACTGCGTAGCTATATGGACATAAAAAAGTTAATGCATAATTGGAAACATTCTGTGGCATATATTTCTCGGGTAAATCCCATGGTTGTTCGTAAAAAACAACATCAGGTTTAAATTTCCGTAGGTTTATATATTTTTCATTTTTATACAAGTATTCAACATTCATTCCTCTGGATGTAAAGAACTCATAATTTTCTTTGGAGTTATTCCTTGTTTTATCAAGTCCTTTATGAACACTTGTTAATAAAGAAATTAAAATAATCGGTTCAAACTTTTCTGATTTCTCGAAAAGTTCATATAATGATTGATAACCCCATTTAGAATTTTCGGAAACAATAAATACAACTCTTATTTTTCTTTTTAAGGCATTTTTTTTCAGGTTTATTAATACTTTTGAATAATTTTTTTGAACTTTTTTGAAAATTTTATGCGCATTATGGATATGAAACTTTATTTTTAAACCGAATATTGTTATTACTTTATATTTTCTATTTCCTACAGTTGTATTTTTAATTGAAAAAATTTTATCCAACATTTGATTTTCCTCTTAATTCTTCTTAAATACACATTTGTTTTCTTGTTTTTTTATAATATTATAGCAAGGTCGTTCGACTGTGTAATAAGTTATTATGCTGACTGTTATTGCAAAAAACATACATATAAGAATTGTTGCATAACAATGATTTACAGCAATTTCACTATTTGGTATAATTATAGTTTTATTTACTATTTTTATTACAGGTGCATGAACAACAAACAACGAATATGAATATTTACCGATAATATTCCAAAAATCATTATCCACAATTTTTGAAAGCAACCCATTTTTTAACAAAAAACATAGAAACAATATAACAAATACAAAAACATAAATCCCGTTATCAATGTCAGGATGCTTAAAATATGACCACCATATAATAAATAAAAACGACAAGATTTCTGTGCCGATAAGCACTGCTTTCTGTATTATATTTATTTCCAAATCTTCAATTTTATCCTTATATTTCTGATATAAAAATCCAATTAAGCAACCCAGACCAATTCCGCCAAAGGCCCTTAATGTGCTAACCGAAATAAGTCCGTGATAAACAACTGTATGACCGCCATATAAACCGTTGCAGAATAGCGATAACAAAGCATAGCTTCCCAGTCCCAATACTATGAAAAGTGTTAGCTGATATTTTTTATTAACATATTTTAAAATAATATAATAGATTATAAGTCCGAAAAATAAGGCAGAAGTATACCACAATACAACATTTGAGCTTTTACACCAATATCTGCCAAAATTACACAATAAAAATCCCGCCATTATATCATTAATAGGTTTAAAATGTGTAGCTTTAAAAAGCGAACCAATGGCACATAATATTATGGAAAATGTAGCCGCCGGAGCAAGCCTGAGAAATTTCTTTTTTACAAAATCTGACAAGTTAATATTCTTAAATGTAATCAGCAAGAAAAATCCCGATATTATAAAAAATGCCTCAACGCCATTTCTTGCTGTTGCCATTGAGTCAAACATATTTTGAAAGAAATCTGTATGTAATTTTACCAAAGATGTTCTCATATGAAATAGAACAATTGTTATTATTAAAAATACTCTGAGAAATTCTATGTTTTTAATTCTTTGCATTTACTTTCCTTTCAATTTTAAGTTTTTGCTTATTCTTAAAAATAAAAAACGAAATATAATATGTCTGTTAAATGCTTTAACATATATAAATGGACGAAAATAACATATAAAATTCCAGAAAAATTTGTACCAAAAACCTATTTTCTTTTCATATTCATCATAACTATTAATGACATCATCATATATGCCCTCTATTACTTCGTCTTTTTCGTATGCTTGTTTTTCAGGAAACAGATATTGAAAAAAAGATTTAACATTCTTTATTTCTTCTTCTAGTACCCTTAATGAATCATTTATACAGAGAAGCTCCGGTTCTGCCTGCCTTATCTTAATGAGCATATCAAGTCCTCTGATTTCCATAAACAAAGATTTTTGATGTTTAAAGATTTCAAAATCCTTAATATACTCAACCTTGCAATTATTCTTCACAACCATATAAAGAGTAATAACAAATCTGTGAATGCCTGGTGCTCTAAATTTTAATAATCGACGTTTTTCAAATTCATCATTAAATTCCTTAATACAATCGTTGTAAGAAGATTTTAAATAAGCATCTATATTATGATGAGGAACGCAGTGAAACCTCTTTTTATATTTCTTGTTTATTAAATCTCTGGAATATTTTAGACACTTATGATATAAGTACAGTTTTTCAAGTCTGTTTCCATTTGAACGTTTTTTTATCAGCCTTACAATAGGATTTCCGTTTTTGTCAAAAAAGAACCCTGAAGTCACCGGCGCAGAGATAAAGCAATCATCATTAGCTAACAGAAAGTGTTCGGATAGATTAGGAATATTTGCAACAAAAGATTCTATCACATCAGAACTGAACGTAGGTAAATACTTTTCAGGAATTATTTGCTTATGCGTAATTATTTCAATTTTATTGTTTTTTTTCAAATCAAGCCATTTGGGGACTTGTCCATTTGTAACAATGTATATCTTATGAATCCAAGGAGCATTTTTCATTACTGATCTTAATGAATATCGCAATTCTTCATTATCCTTGAACTTATGCGAATTATGATACTCACTATCTTCTTTTATGTTTGCTTTTTCTTCCCAATATTTCAAATTTTCAAGAAATTCCGGATCTGAAGCATCACACCACAAATAAACCAAATCAATATCTCCGGTATATTCATCAGATTTATTATTTCTATTGTCCTTATTATTTATCATATTTTTCTCAATCATCCTTTCAATAGCATTAATAAATTATCTTGCTTTAAATTAGTTGGATTATTAGATAACCTTTCCAAATTCACATTATCTGCTACAGTTTGAAAGTCCGTTATACCAAGTTTTACTAAATTATTTTCCAATCCGATTTGATTAAATAATTGATTAAAATATTTAACCGGTTCGGCAGAAATCAATTCTTTCAGCTCGCCAAACTTATTATCTTTTGTATTAAATTCAAAAAGTTTAGCAATAGTGAGTGCAACAGCGTGTCCATGAGGTATTCCGTAATCGGAAGTTATTTTATAAGATATTGCATGCGAAGCAGTTGTTCTTGATATATTAATCGCTTTACCTGCCAAATTTGATGCCTTCATCATACTTTCAGCAGCTTCAACATTGTTTGAATTGACGTAATTAACTATGTTTTCTTTACATAAAATTATTGCTTGACGAGCATATTCTCTGCTTAAAGGAGTTGCTTTTTTAGCCCAGTAACTCTCTATTGCATGACAATATGCATCCATTGCAGTACAAGCTTTAAGATATTTTGGATTATTTTCTACAAATCGGCTATCGATTATTGCATATTCAGGCAATATTGATTTTTCATCAAGAGATTTTTTAATTCCGTCAACATAAATTACACTAAATTGTGTTGCCTCTGAACCGGTTCCTGCAGTTGTCGGAATTGCAATTAATTTTGTCTTATTTTCACTATAGAAGCGAAATCCTTTTGCAAAATCTATTACACTGCCGCCACCAATAGCAATAATAATGTCGAATTCTTGTTTCAGGGTATTAAGTGCTTTATCAATTTCTTCTTTTTTAGGATTTACGGAGAAGTCATTATAATAAGTAACTTTGCCCCCATTTAATTCATCTTCAATAACAGGTTTGATATTATTAAAAGACTTTTTGCCCGTAAAAATAAGAAGATTGCGGACATTTTCAAGTTTTAAAATTTTGGATAAATTTTCTATTGCCCCACGATATTGAAATTCAACCTGATTTATATTTTCCATAAAAATTTTTTTGTTTTCCCGAGGTTTTTCTTTCGGTCTGCCTAAATCTTCTCTTGCTCCGCATTTAACTTTAATTTCAAGCAAGGCGGTATGATTATCGGATATAAAATTCGGTAAAACATTAATCAATTCTTCTTTACCTGAAACGCTATATACCTTTTTATATCCTGAATTCAGAGCAATTTGAGTGATATTGATACCGTTTGCAACAGTAGGCTGCGAACCTACTGAATCATGAGCTTCGTTATTAAAAACAATATGCTTGAAATTATTTAGGTTCTTTGATGCATTCACACCAATTGCACCTTCGTGCATCAAAAAAGCACCGTCACCGTCAAAACAATATACCATTCTATCGGGTTTTTCCAAAGCGATACCGAGAGCTATGGAACTTGAATGTCCCATAGAACCCACTGTCAAAAAGTCTTGTTTGTGTGATTGATTTAAACGATTTCTTGTTTCATAAACTTCTCTTGAAATATGCCCCGTTGTTGAAACAATAATATCTTTATCATTTAAATATTTAATAACCGTTTCAATTGCATCTTCTCTTGCCAGAGTATAAGGTGTTTGTTTTTTATTAATTAAGTTATATTTTTCAAAAGTTCCTTTTCTTATCATAAAAGCATAAGGACAATTTGTTTCTTGCATATATTGAAATGCCTTTTCAAGCAACAATTTTGCCTCATCAAAATTGTCAGGCATTACGGAATATTTAATTCCCATAGCATCAAGTAATTTATCCGTAACTTTACCCTGTTTAATATGCTGCGGTTCATCTTTCTTATCAGGTTCACCACGCCAACCTATAAACATCAATAGCGGAATATTATATACTTCTTCATCTGTTAAAGACAGCAAAGGATTAACGCAATTTCCTATTCCCGAATTTTGCATATAAACAAGTGCGGGATTTCCGGTTGCAAGATAATGCCCCGCTGCAAGACCTATTGCATTTCCCTCATTTGCGGTTATAGTGTGTTCTTTATTTGTTGTGTTATCAGTAATATACGCACAAAAATCCTTTAGTAAACTGTCAGGCACTCCGCAAAAACAGTTAATATTGTTCTCTTTTAATAAATCAAAAAGGTCTTTTACGTTAATCACTCAATTTACCCTCAATTACCCTTATTTTGCTCCGGGAATCAGCGTAATAATGTCTTTAATTTTCATGCAATATTCTTCCGAAGCTTCTTTACATCTGTGATTTCTTAATATTGTTTCTGCAGTCGTAACCATGGCAGGATATGCCGCCCTTAAAAGATGATTGGCATAAATTACAATATTGATACCATTTTCGATTAGTTCTTCTTCGGTAACTTGGTTATATGAAGAAGGAACAACAATCAATGGTTTTTTGTTTGGTATTTGATTATATAATTTTGCAAATTCTTTAATTTCATTAAACTCTTTTTGACGAGAATGAATCATAATACCATCAGCACCCGCATTAAGGTATGTTTTTGCTCTTTCTATTGCATCTTCCATTCCCTGCTCAAGAATTAAAGACTCTATTCTTGCGAATATCATAAAATACGGCGTAATCTGCGCTTGCTTTCCAGCTTTTATTTTTTCCGCAAAGGCATCTTTATCATCTTGAGTTTGTTCAACTTCTGTTCCGAATAACGAATTTTTCTTTAACCCTATTTTATCTTCAATAATAATTGCAGAAATGCCTTCCCTCTCTAAAGCTCTTACCGTAAATACAAAATGTTCCGCAGGGCCTCCGTTATCACCGTCATAGATAATCGGTTTTGTTGTAACATCCAAAATATCTTGCATTCCCTGTAAGCGAGTGGTTGTATCGAGATAACCTATATCAGGTTTGCCTTTTGCGGCAGATTGAGTTAATGACGAAATCCAAATTCCGTCAAATTCGTCTTTTTTCCCGTTATTATCAACAGAGGTATTTTCTACAATGAGTCCTGATAAACCATTATGAGCTTCACAGATTCTCACAATGTCTTTATTCTCAATTAATCTTTTTAATCTTTGGCATCTGATTTCAGGAGTTGTCCCAACTTCTTTTAAGATTTTATTCAAATTTGTCGAAGATATTCCTTGTGTGTATGGAATATCAATAACCTTTCCTCCCCATTCAGAAATAACATCAACTATTCTTTGTCTTGTATGTGCCTGTACTCCTGTTTTCCAGTCATCGCCATGTAAAACATAATCAGGTTTTATTTTTAAAAGATTTGGAACATAATCCAGGGTTTCTTGCGGTATAACCTCTGTTACCCCTTTAACATTTTCAACTACAATTTTTCTTTGTTCCCAAGTCATATAAGGTAATCTTTTATAGCTTGCAATTGCTTTATCAGTCAAAAGTCCTACAATAAGTTCTCCCCCGCCATTACTATCCAGAAGTTTTCTTGCTTCATGGATAATATTCAAGTGTCCGGGATGCAATAAGTCAGCACTCATACCAATATAGACTTTTGTCATACTCCTACCTCCATTTTTGTTACATCATTTAATATATAATTGTAAATCTTATGGGCTGCTGTTTCTTTTGTATCAATAATTTCGTTAATAATATCTTTACGAATTATTTTCCTATCATCTTTCTTGTTATCTATTATGTCCGTAAATAAAGAATTTAATTCAGAATAACTTGCAGCAGAATAATAGCCTTTCATTATTATTTCGCCGATAGAATTCAGTTTGACACTTTGCTTATTTACTAATCGTATGAGAGGTTTCAAAGTCGAAAGATATTCCGCAAGGAAAGAACAACAATCAGTTATCATTAAATCAGAAGTATACATCAACGCAGAATAATCACCTTCTGTATACACAAGCCCAATCTGCGCCCATTCTGAATAATATTTTTCAATTTCATCGCTATTCATTATTTTGTTTTTTAAAAGTGCATATTTGAACCTCGGGTGCGGTTTAAATACCCAAGTAGTTTCCGGGTGTTTTTTTGCCAATTCGAGAATAAATTTTCCATTTTTATCAAATGTTGCAAGTCTTATATCTTTTTTTTCAAAAGAATGATGCGGAGCATAAATAATCTTAATTTTATTGTTATCTCGCCACAATTCACATTCAACGTCATTTGCTTTTAAATCCAGTTTTGGATATCCGGTAACAACGCAATTTTCAGCATTATGTTTGTTGTATAATTTATATCTTTTGATATTTTCCTCATGCTCTACAAAAAACTTATACAAAAAACGATGAAATTCTTGCGTATAAGCCTTTTCTTTTTCTAGTAATTCATAGCCGTATGAACAATAACAGGTTAAAGCAAATTCAGAGACGTATTTTGGTTTGTGTATTACAGGCAAATCCCAATCTTGATCATAAAAGATTATATCCGGGTTAAATATCTTTAAATCAATATATTTCCCATCCTTATATGCATAATCGACATTCATTCCTTTTGATTTAAAGAAATTGTAATTCTCATTTAAATTATTGCGAGTTTTATCTTTGCCTTTTGCCGAAAGAGTTAAAATACTTACCAGAACAAGCGGTTCAAATTTATCACTCTTATCAAGAATTTCATACAATGATTGATACGTCCACTTTTGATTTTCTCTGATTAAAAACACAACTTTAATTTTGTCGGTTTTGTTTTTTAACCTACTTAAAACATTCACGTAGTTTTTATGAACTATATCTATATCTTTCTTTAAATCAATTGATGCACAAAACTCTCTGTAAAACCATCTATATTTTCTTGACGGAACAATCCATTGCGTTAATCTAGAAAATATTGTAAATATTTTCACTGTAATCTTCCTCATTTATACCAGAAATAATTATTACCAATTGATTTGTGTTTCTAAATAATGCAATATTAAAGTAATGCTCTGACTCTATAGGCATTTACCAAACCTGTTTACTTCAATACAAACTCAAAAGAAACTTTATTCCAACTTGAACTAATAATATCACAAACAAATTCAAAAACCCTAACAAAATATATGAATATTTATATTGTAACATTTTTGTAATATATTAAATAAATTTAGCAATTTTTTTATAATTAATAACTTTATTTATTTAGTAATAGATCGAGTTTATATGGAATGGCAGACACACTATCAATCACAAAAACTCAACACGTCGATATCCACACGAGAATACCCGGTAAATGTATTCTTACTAATTGTGATGTAAATACTGACAATGCTTCTTTAAAAAACAAACATATAGAAATTTTTAATTTTCAAGACAAAGTTTCTTCTGAGAATGAGCTTTCGGATAATGAATTAGCAGCATTTAACGAAAAAAATGGGAAGAAAAAAAACATTTGGAAAACAGTTGGATTAATTGCATTAGGAGTAGGTGTAACAGCACTGGGAATTTATCTTTTAAGAAAAAATGGATTAGCTGAAAATGATGAACCATTTTTGACTGACTTAAAACAATATATTAAAAATTATCCGCAAAGAATAAAATATACTTGCAAGCATAAAAAAGCATTTTTGCAGGTTGAAAAAGAACTCTGCGGAAAGAATTCCATAAATGGTTATTTACATGATTCTGATAGACTTCTGATGTACATAGCAGGACTTCCGCAAGAACTTGTAAATAAAATTCATAATTTTACAGCCCCACATCATATCCGAAACGGAAAAGTTAAAAATCCGGTAATGGCTGTTATTGATTGGGAATGCGCACATTTAACAAAACCGGACAAACCGCTGCGCGCAAGAGAATATTATGAGAAATGCTGTACTAAAATGCCTGAAATTGAAACTGCTCTAAAAAAATTAGGACTATAAAATTATTCGTTTAAAAACCGACATTTGTAAATTTTTGTAAAAAAAAGACAATTTTTTATAAAGAATGAAATAATAATGGCACAAGAAGTAGTAAAGGAAACAGCACAAATGAATAAAATATCTAGTGCATCATTAGACAGAGATTTGGTAAAAGAACCTTTTTTTATCAAAGCCGGCGAAGATTATGCAGGTAAAGTTTTTGATGTTCAAGCATTAGGTTCAGCACCGATTGAAGTTGAAGAAGTAACCGCAGAAAATGTTGATAAGTATAGAAAATGCATTGATATTTGGTATCAGGGCGGTGCAGAAGCAGCAGAAAAAGCTGTTGCAGAAGGTAAGCCGGATCCTCGTTTCTTACATCCAAATGTAAGCGAATCTATTCAACATTATGGATTAGAACCGATTGGCGGTGACTTTGTAACACACGATCCTCAAATTATCGAATATGCAAGAAAAAATGGTTTAACAGCATTTGATAAAGACGGAAGAGAATGCTTTGTAAATGTTTACAATGGTGATAAAGCAGTTATTGAAAGTACATACACAAATGCAGAAGGTCAATTATTAAAAGATGCAGGCGGCTTAAAAGGAAAAATGAAAGCTACTCAATGTAAAGATATGAAGGTAGCTTTAGTCCCTGTTGGAACGAAAGTTAAACCTTTGAATGATGAAGCAATGAAAGTAGTTGGAGTAGGCGATGTCGTTTGTTGTGCTGCTAAAAAAGGCAAAGCAAAAAATGACTGGTTTGTAAAACCTGTAACTGAATTCTTAAAGACAGCAAAGGCAAATGCAGAAAAAGGCAATACAGAACTTATCGATGCTCTTTCGAAATTTGTCGAAAAGGGTGGCAGAGATGCCGGAGAATGGGCAAAGATTTTGCGTAAATTCGCAAAATAATAAAAATCTAATATGAAAAGACTCGTCATTGTTACGAGTCTTTTTATTTTATTACGTCAATTCTATTGTGACAAGATGAAATTAATATTGAATAAAGTAGTTAATAACCTCTCCTTTAACCCTTATCCAAGCAAAATGTTTTTTAGTTAAAAGTGAGCCTTTAATCATAACATCTCCGCCAATAGATTTTAGTTTACTCAAATTTTGAATTTGAGAATCATTAAATAAAGCATCATCACCAACTGTGTTTTTGGTTCTTTTTTTAATTCCGCTTGAACTTCTTCAACGGTCTTCTGCCACCACCCCAATCATCATAGAGCGGGTCTTCATTAAATAAATCCAATTCATCTGGAAATATGTCGGAATAATCATCAAAGGCTTGTTTCGTTCTTTGATTCTTTTTCTGTGTTTCTGCTTTATCCAGCTTTACAGCAATTTCTTCTATATCATTCCAGAAAGCATCTTCATCATCATTATACTGTTTTCCGTCACAATTACCCTTAATCACAACATTATTATTTTTGAAATCATCTATATCAAGATAATCATTAGAAAAAACATCTCCGTCCACATAGTCTAATTGTCCTATATCGTGAACTTCGGATTCATCTAAATACAGGTTCCCGTCTATTCTTCTGAGATTTTTCAATGTATATAGTTCTCTGTTTGCTATTAAATCAACATCACCGCCAACTTCTTCCAATAAGCCCATATCTTTAAGTGTAGTATTTAATTTTGCATCTCCGCCGATTTTCTTTAATATACCTAATGATTCTATTTCAGTATTTCGTATATTTAAGTCACCGCCAACTTCTTCAAGATTTACAAATTCTTTTATCATAGCTCCGGATTTAATAATAAGATTTCCGCCTACTTTTTGTAGTTCATGTAGTGAATTTGTGTAGTCATCTTTAATAATGAGGTCGCCGCCGATTTCTTTTAATTTCGGAAAATGGTACCCAAAACTTTCGTAACCGATTTCTAAATTACCGCTAACTTTTTCAAGGTTAGCAAGCCAAGATGTATTAAAACCGTCGTCAAACTCTAAATTTCCTTCAATTATTTTAACTCTGTCCAGAAAACTTCGCTCATCAATACCCAAGTCTGCAAAATGGAAACCTTCAGGTTCAGCAAAATGAGAAATAATTAAGTAACCGTCCTTATCTTTTCTGCATTTAATACCACACGCTTCAAGTATTTCTAATGCTGATGCATTTTCTATACCGTTAGGGAATTTTTCTGCTTTAAATTTTTCCACATTTTCTTTTACTTTTTCAAGATTATTAACCTCCTCTTTTGCATTATCTGCCAGCTTGTATTCTTTGATATGCTCCATTGCAATATCAGAATGCTTCATGGGTATTCTTGAATTGTTAAGTTCTCCTTGTATTTCTTGTATTTCATCATCCTTAAATCTTACTCCGAGTTTCGGTTTACCGTTTTCCATATATACATGGAAATCACCTTCCGCTAGGTAAGGTTCAGCGTTAGTGCTCTTTGTACACCAACTGTTATGAGATAACATTTTTAATTTATCCACATTAGCTTCAAAATTTTCAGGGTCATGTGCTTTAGAAGGGATTACTATCCATCCGTTTAGACTTTCATCAAGTGCTGTTTCTTCAGCTAACATGCTTTTTTGCAAATTTATTCTATATTTTTTCTCAAAATTCAATTGTACTTTTGGATCTTTTTTCAATTCTGTTTGAATTTCTTCAACAGTTTTCGCCAAAACTCCTTTATTAAGCACAGGAGGCAAAGTATCTTCATTAGGTTTCAGATTTGAAGTTATCGCACTCATTATCATTAGTGCGATTGAATCGGTATAAGCATCATTCTCTTTTGTAACATAATCGTACCAGTCTTTAATCATAGCTGCACGCTGTATTCTTGTTTCATTATTTTTTCCTAAGTAATCTTTTTGGGCAATCTCATCAACCATTTTTTTGCAATATTCATGATATTCTTCAATAGTTTTAAATTTTTCTATCGGGAGTTTAAATTTTCTTGCCATAAATTGATCAACGCCTTCTAATTCATTCATTTTGGCAAAATCAACCATACTCTTTTGAACAGGATTTAAATTATTTCTCAATTCCTGTTCTTTTTGAACATATAATCTATGAACATCTGACGGCATGTCTTTTATTCCGTCTCTTAAGATTCTTAATTCATCAATATTTGCGGCATTCTGGATTGCTGTTTTCATATCTTCAATAGTTGTTGGAACTTCCAATCCGTTTTCCATAGAATAAACGACTGTTCTGACGGGTTCTGAACCATTATTATCATAAACAATAAGCTCTGTTAGCCCCTTTTCAGGTTTGTTAAAATTTTCAACAACTTTGCTAATATAACTGTCTTTTAATGTATTAAATGCCGGGTCAACACATCTTCCGGTTTCTTCAAATCTTGTTGTTGCTCTTTTTATTGCATTTTCTGCAGTAATATCAACATGTATCAGTTTTATATCTTTATATCCGTTTTTCTTAGCTTGCGCAATTATTTCATCAACATAAGCTTCCCAACCCGTAGTTTGTACTACAGTATTTACACCTTTTGACAGTGCTTCATTAATCATTTCTGTATTTAATGAAACCGCTGCATTATGAACATAATCCGCTCCGCCCGGAATATCATACCCGGGTAAAAACATTTTTATATTGTCTGCATCCGGCATATAACAAGTCTTATCCAAGCCTAATTGTCGAGCAACAGTTCCTTTGCCACCTCCGGCGTGCCCGGTTATAATGTACAACATTTTATCTTTAGGAGCATTGTCCATTTTTATATGTTCAATTTGATATATTTCATCCAATGTTTCACGGGAAATATCTTCCATTTTCAGATTTCCGCTTTTTGATGATGTAATATATCTTGCTTCAATTATTTCGGGAGTATCATATTTCGTAAGCTTACGTCTTAGAATACCATGAATACTGATAACGTCATCGTGTGCGATCTTATGTTCATCAACTATTCTTTTATCTTGAACTGAAAGATTATCATAAAATTCTGTAGAGTTTGAATACTGATTCAAGTGAGCATTAGATGGTTCCGACTCCGCCGCCCGTATTGATTGCTCAGTAGGAAAAACTTTTGCAGGCTTATTTTGCTCGGCAACTTCGTTTATACGTTGATTAGCATCAGCAATTGTTTTAATTTGCCTGCTTTTATTATCTACTTCTTTTTTTTTTCGTTTGCACGTGCTTTTGCATCTTCATAGCACTGCTGAACTTTTGCTATTCGACTTTCAAGTTCTGCTCTAACGTCAGCCTTGTCAGCTTCAGGAATAAATGCTGCATCAACACCATCACGAACAGATTTCTTAATTGCATTCCAATCCATGAAGTTGCTGTGACCTGTTAACAGGAATTGCGTGTACTCTTTTGATATATTTGTACCACAAATAGCATCGTTGTCTGTACAAATCGAAACAGGTATTTCGTATTCTAAGAATGTTTGAATTGCGTGCTGATTCATGTCTGCTGAATTTATCGGAATAGACTGAATATTACATACTCCGCAGATTTCTATAGTTACACCGCTGTCTTTTACTAATTTAAGAACTCTTGCAAATTCTGCGGGGTCAGATGTTTCCAATTTTTTCAAATATCTTGCAAGTGCAACACCATGTCCTACACGTTTTGCGCCCATTTCTATTGCATCGAGAACGGATTGATAGCCTTCTCCGCCTTCATAACTCGGAGTTTCTCCGGCATGCATTGTAATACCGATAGTATTACCTTCAATTTTTCCGGATTCAACATCCGCATTATATTTATTTATTACATCTATAGCTTCTTTAAATGCTTTAGGACCCCAACCTGTATCTTCCGGACCTGCGATATCAAAGCCGAATTTCATTTCTGGATGTTCCTGAGCAATTCTTACTGCTTCCAAAGCCTGTGTCGTTGCCATCGGAATTGAACCATCCCAGCCTTTGCCTCTGAAGGTCAGGAATACAAAACTCGTTTTTGGCGGTTCAAGACCTTCTGCACGTATTTCAGCTTTTACTTCTTCTATAGCGTTTAGAATAGCAAGAGTACCCTCTCTGGGAGATAATGGTTGACCTGTTGTACCATCTTTTAAGCTATCACAAGCACACCTGATTTCGCATACTAATTGACCACGTTTCATGGATTCACGAATAATCCCGTCAATTGAGGCTTTATAATCTTCCGGAGTTCTGATTACCTGGCCTATGACATCGTAAGCTTTATTAAATTCATGCAGGGCAGTATATCCTTTTTCTGCTTTCGCATAAGCATCTTCAATTTCTTTGATTGTCGCATCAGGTAACCCTTTTTCTTTTGCCAATGCCAAAGTAATTTCTTTCGGTGTTGAACCTTTGCCATGCTGATGTAAATTTGTGGTTGTAATCATGTGTGCCATAATGCCCATAATTGCAGCATCTTTTTGTGCATCATTAAGATTCGGGTCAGCAAGAATTTCATCCATAACCTTCCCGGCTTCTTTTATGCCTTTATTAAAGTCAGAGCAGTCAATTCTTGATAAATATTTCTCATCAATTTTTTTTGAAATTCTTGCAGCTACTTCATATTCCTCTTTAAGATCTTTTGGAGCCTCGCCTGTACCAAGAATTTCAATCAGTTTCTGCCCTTTATTAATTGTTTCAAAAATATTTGCGATTTTTGCCTGCAATTCAATTGCCTGTGCTTCGGTTATCGGTCCTTTTTCATAATTGATACCGTATTTTTTAGCCAATGCTATTTCTTCTGCGGTTAAAGGACTTTTGTCGTATTTAACCCCGTTTTCTTTAGCTAATTTTTTCTGTTCTTCAGTTAAAGGAAGCAACTTGTCAAATATTTTGGACAACCCAAATAATTCTTTTGATGTCGGATTCATCGGATCAGGAACATACATCCTATTAAGCTTATCAATGGTTGTCAAAAATATTGAATTTGAACCTTCCTTAATAATTGCAACTTCTCCCGGTTTTACAATTACAACACCTTCTGAGGTAAATACTTTTTCTCCGACCGGTAATACACAAATATTACCTGAAGCACATTTTTGAGCCTCTACTGTAACTCCGGGAGTCATATCTTCTGCTTTTACATATTCTAATTCGCTTTTACCGGAATATACATAAGTAGTTGCGAGTTCGTGATTAGGACCGTGCCCTGTATCAATAGGTTTACCTAATCCATCTTGTTTCCATATATTAATAACGTCAGTTTCTGACAACATACCTGGATATTTGTTCTTATCTTTGTAAGACCATTTTCCATCTGCTTCTTTAGTAAAACCGGCTTCATTCATCAATTTTTCATTAGAAAAATCCGGTAAAGAACGTTCAAATACATATACGACTTTATCACCGGTTAATTCATCAGGGAACCAGTCCAGATTTTTGTTGTACCAGCCTTTTTGAGTAATATGTTTTAGTCCGGCTCTTGGCAATGATTCTTCCGGATTATTGATATCAAGAGCTTCACCTTTTTGGTTATACCATACGCCGTCAACTTCTTTGTTTCCTGCTTTTATTAGAGCCTCTTTTAATTTTGCAGGATTCTTTATATCTATAGGTTCAGATTGACCTGTATACCAACCCGGTTCAAGTATTTCAAATCCGAATTCTCTAAGTTGAGCTTCATTACTAAAATCAGGTAAGAAAATTGTTCGTGGTTCTGCTTTTGCTATTGCCGAAATTTGTTCGGTTTCAACGATAGGTGAACGTGCTGTTAAAATACCTTGTTCCTGAACTTTTGCTTCCAATTCTGTAAGTCGTGTCTTCTGTTCTTTGGTTAATTTATTCGGTTTTATTTTATGTAATTCTTTTAATTCAGCTTCAATGGCTTTAAATTCGGGAGAGTTAATAGTAATTCTTGTCGGAGTGCTTGGTACAGAATTTACAAATATCTTATCATTTTTTACCTTGCCATATGTATCTATATCAACTCTGCGCATTATTTTGCCGGTATCATCTCTAAAAACAACATTGCCATTTTTTGATATTTCAAGTTTGAGATTGTTGTCTTTTGCATAATTTTCAAATTCTGACATCAATTCAGGCGAAATTTTGTCATTACTGTGTGAAGAGGCTTTTTTAGCAGTATTATCCACTAATCCCATTGTTGGTCTGTTGGTTGCAGCTGGTTTGTCATTAACAACAGGTGTATCTGTCATTAAAACTTCCAAAAATTGTTCATAACTTAATTTTGGTGTAACACCTAACAGTTGTACAGCCTTGTCATAGTGTTTTTCTACAAAATGTGCATCTTGTTCAACCTTGTTCAAATCAAGGTGATAGTCAGATTCTAACAGCAATTTTGCAGCTCTTGAACAATTTTTTGTGTTATTTACAAAACTTAATATCCTATTTGAAGATAAATTTTCAGGATGATTTCTTAAAATATTTGTAAGCTCGGAATTAATATTATAAGCATCAATAACGTCAGGAATATCTTCTGCATGCCAATGTTTTAACCCTGCTTCTTTGCCATCTTTTGTTGGCATTATGTCTGTTGCAATCTCATCAAACAAACTTGTGTATTTATCGTAATACTCCATAGTTTTTGTAACACTTTCAGTGCTGGAATTGCTATACCACTTAAACTGAGATTTATATGGATCATTGACATCATGAGCATTTATGAATTTTCTTACACCCCCAGGGGAATTTACACTTGCTTCACAAAGTTTCACAAAAGGCATACTTGGTGACAACGCATATAAATCTCTTACAATTTGTGCATCTTTACTGTATGCTTCTGTAATATGAGACAGAATATTATCGGAATTAATTGCATGTTCATAATTCAAATCTTTTAGCGCAGGGTCATTTACAATTTGTTCAATCACACCCGGGAATTTTTCTTCAGTTTTAACAAGACCCGGAATAGCTTGCGGATCAATTATAAACTTGTCTTTTGTATGTACCCAGCCTCTGTCATTTCCTCTCCATGCACCATGATATTTATCTTCGGTGCCTTTAAGGCTCAATAATCTCTTACAAGCTTCAGGACTTGACTCCATAGTAGCTGCCAAATCGGCAACATCTTCCAAGCTTAATTTGGTTCTTCCGAGTTCCACTCTTTGCCTGAATAATTCTTCAACTCCGTCAGGATAATAAGAGTATGCTTCAATTATTGCTTTATGGGCTTCAATTTTACACTCATAATCACCAATCAATAATCTGGATTCTTTAGGTAAAGCATTATAATATTTTTGTAATTCTTTAGTTTCAAGAGTATTCTTTTTATTATTCCATTCATTTATGATTGCTTGTTGGTCAGAATCCATTAATTTGAATTCAGAATTTAACGAATCTTGCATACGTTTGGAAAAAGCATCAATTTCGGACTTAGTTGCACGTTTAACACGAATTGTACCTATACTATTAGATGCGGGATCAACATATTCGTATAACTTAGCTCTGCTATCTTTTGTTTCATATTCCGCAATTTTCATTTGTTCGATTTTACCATTAGACTTATCGACAACTGCAACAACTCTGCCCTCAGAATCTGTATATGTTTCTCTTACATCATTGAAAAATATTTTTTCAACTTTAGGCTCACCGCAATCTTTCACTGCCTCAAGTAAAATACGTTCATAATCTTCTGGTTTTACTTCTGTTTTAGTTGATTCAGGCTTAACTTCTGTTTTAGTTGATTCAGGCTTAACTTCTGTTTTAGTTGATTCAGGCTTAACTTCTGTTTTAGTTGATTCAGGTTTTACCGATTCTTTTTCTTTAGTAGCATCAGCAAGCAATTTCTTTGCTTTATTATAGTATTCGTTAGCCTTATCTGCGTTGCCCTCTGCTTCAGCTTTCTTACCTTCTTTGACTAATTCTACAAATTTTGCGGAATTCGGGTCATTAGGGTCTGCAATAAGTTTGCCTTTGTCAATGTCTTTTACTAGTTGATTAAATGTTCCATAAGGATGTCCGTCAACGTCCGTTCTGACAAAGTCAACATTTCCCATATCTTCTTCAAGACTTGTCATATGTCTTCCGTCTTCAAAAGCAGATGCTCCCACCGTTGACTCCGGATTCTTTACTATGACCATTCCTTGACCCGGTTCAATATCTGACAAGTTTGCTGTTTTACCGGTTTCTTGATTTAAGTATGTTTTTGAGAATATTTGTGCGCCTTCATCTTCCGCTACTACTGCCCAATCTGAAGGTTCTTTTGCAGTATAATCGTAATTTACAATTGCCGATTCTCTGTCTACACTAAAATACCCGTCATCCCATGAGTGTTTTATACCGAGTTTATATTCGCCTGTTGCAGAATCTCTGAATAATTCCAAAGGAATGCCTTGTTCTTTATTTCTCGCTATAGTTTCTGCAACCGTATCACACCATATTAATCTGTATGCTTTTGCCGGCGCTCCTTCCGGATTAGGTCTGAATGTTATTCCAGGACTGGTTATTGTGCTTGCGTTTGTTGGCTTCATAACCTGAAACGGGTTTGACTGAAGTGCTTTTTGTTTATTTGCTTTCCTTACATTTATTTCATTTTGTATTTTATCTATGTTGGAAAGCATCTTCATTCCCATCATTTCAAATGCTGAAGATTTTGAATTGTATATTGGTTTTTCGGCTTCAGCTTTTAAATCTGCAGCCAGTGCTTCTAATTTTTCATCACTATAGTTCTTTATATCTGTATCTGTTATCGTATTTTGTTTCAGATTTTCAAACTCTTCGGTTGTATATGCATCTGCTAATTTGGGTTCTCCGGAAACTTTAGCAGACTCTACTCCTGTATTTTCAGGTCTAATAACAACTTCATCCAGATGATTTGCAGAAGTTTTATCTTCTAAGCCGAATTTCTGTTTTCCTATTTGTGCAGATTTATCATACTCGCCGGCAGAAATTCTGTCCATTTCCTGCAAAATTCTTAAAGCATCATGTTCACTTAAATCGAACTCTTTGAATGCATCTTGAAGATGCTTTACCTTTGCTTCCGTGCTCAGAGGCGCAAATTGTTTTTGCAAAGTACCGCCGGCTACAGCTGATGCAACAGACTGAATCCAGTCAAATGTTGTCAAGCCTTCTCCGTGGAGTTTTTTGGTCATTGCATAAGATGTACTTAAATCCAAAGCGGATTCTGTACTTATTTGCAATAATTTAGACATCTTATCAACATGTTTTAAACTTTCAACAACTTCTTCCGGGAATTTAGTCGGATTTGATTTAATTATAGCTGTTATATCATCAACGCTTCTTCCGCCTTCTTTTAATAAGCTGACGAGTTTTCCTGTTTTATATACAGAGGCCAATGATTCTGCAATTTTGCTTACACCCATACCCATTCCCATGAACAATGCACTCTCACCGCAGCTCATAAACCATTCTTCAAATTCTTCTTTGCTTATACCGTTTGATGTCCATTTTTCAAGAAAATCCATAGGATGAGTAACCATTAAAAACGGAGTAACCGTTTTTGCAGTTTGGACACCTTTAGCAAGCCAGCCCGGAGCGGAAGCAAGTGCTCCGCCGGGTATAAACATCAAAGCCATTGCCGCAATATTTAAACCTGTTTGTATATATTGAACTCCCTGCTGCTCTTTTTCAATATACATTTGAGCAAATTTTGCAGGGTCTTCACCTCCGTATGCAGTTGCAAAAGCATCCTCGTAATCAGTTTTATATTTATTCTCAATTTTATCTGCAAGTTCAGCAAGTTCTTCCCTGCTCATATCCGGACGATATTGGTATTCGGGATTTTCTGAACCATCATCCTGAAGCGGCAAATAAGACATTACAAATTGTTCATCAAGCATTCTGGATATTTCTTGCACAACACACCTTAATTGTTCAGGTGTTGCAATCGCCGGATAACCATTAGTATCATTTCTGTATATTGCCCAGCCACCGCTTTTGGTTTTGTTAATTCGCAAATCCCCGCCATATCTGCTGAATTCAGGATTGTTTTTAACTTTTTGCTCTATCAGATTAAGTATAAAATCTATTTGATTACGGTCTTTTATGCCGCACATACTTAATGCATTGATTATAGCAGAGCTGGCATCCATATATTTTCCTGCTTTTCCTGCTGTTGCACCCATATCCTCTTTTATCTTTTCCATCATTTCACGAGTAGTTTTAACAGAGGCATATGCTTTTGACTTATCGGTACAATCCTCAATTGCTTCTTTATTAAACGGAACCTGTCTTAATCTTTCAAAAGTTTCATTAAATTCTCTGGAACTTTTTTTAGCTGCTTTTTCTAAAAGTATAGCATCAGTTTTTGTTTTGGATAAATTAGACTTAGCTTCGCTTCTGGTATATTGTTGGCTAAATATTTGACGCCACATATCGACAGTAGCTGAAACAACACCGTAGCTGTCATTATGTGCTTCCATAGCCTGGTCACCTTCCGCTACAGCTTTTTCTAAAAAGTATATTGCTTCAAGCTCTTCATGTGGTATTGCATTATACTTACCAAAACTTTCACCTAAAATTTTTACAAAATCAAGCAAATCTTGTTTTGTTACACCAAGTAATTCTAATGAAGCATTTAAAATATTTCCTTTCTCGTCCGTAATCTCTCTTTGCTCAAATTTTAGGAATTGCTCTTGTTCATCTGAATCAAAAATTGAATTATTGTTTAATTTACTATATGTTTTAATTTTATTACTGAGTTTTACAACTTCTCCCTCATCCAACTCGCCATTTCCGTCAATATCGAAAAAATTAAAAAGCAATTGCAGCTTCTCATTTTTTTCAAATGCACCTTTACCGCTTTCATCTTTGGAGTTATTAAGATCTATACGATTTCCTTTAAACTGTGCCCAAAATTCATTTAAGTTCATTATTTATGCTCCTAACCTAACCTAAATATAAACGGATATGTTATACAAAATCTAAATGTTTATACAACATGTAATAACGGCATTTTTTTGAAAAACTTTAATAATTTTCAAAAAATTGTTACATTTCTTCATAAAAAGTTTACAATGAATTTTTCTCTTATCTGTATTAGGAAATCAGAGAAGGATATTTTGTTTAACAAGATTGTAACATTTTTGTAATATATTAATTTTTCTCGGCAATTTTTCAATTAAAAAAAACTTTACTTATATACAATATAGGGTTTTACCATGGGAACTACATCAATTTTAAAAATCGGCCAAGAAGTAATAGCGCAGAGTAAAAAAGCGTATATTAAACCGATATGCGAATTTCGCACATTGGAATCTTGCGGTTTGAAAATTGAGCAATTGACAGGGGATTTGTTTCAGGTAAAAAAACAAATCACAAAAATATCTCCAACACAGATAATAAAACCATGTTGTTTGGGTAAAGCAAAAGCGGCTACACGGGAGAATAATCTCGGATGGATTTATCATATTAAGGGGGAAAAAGGTGAAATTCCCAAGCTTTATGATTATGTGTACGACCGATTTTATGATTCAGTTAATCCTAAAATGATAAAAGAATGTACATCTTCGGTAAAAGAAAGTATTCATCTGTCAAATTTTGACAAATTGGAGGGTTCTCTTGCGGTTTCTTCAGGTTTTGACGGAAGTGTACTTTCTACAGATGGTTTATTACAATGCGCCGGAGTCGCAATTGTTGATAGAAAACAATCTATACAGAGTTTGATACATTGTTATGTTTGCGAAGAACCTTCAGATATGAAAAAAATGCTTGAATACATTTTGAAACACAGTAACCCAAAAGACCTCGAGGTATCTATTATTCCCGGATGCAGAGCTACAACATGCACTACAATTGACGGGGTTAATGATTTAATAAAACAAATTTATCCGCAGGTTAATATAAACTATATGAATTTTCCTAAAAATATAAAAAGAACAAAAGATTTGGCAGTAATTTTAAAAAACGGGGAGCTTGATTTCTGCCATACGAATATGATTCAAAATAAAAGAATTAATCCATTAGATAGGGTTATATATTTTGTGTAAAATAACAGTTGGTTTGAAAATTTTGAACAGGTTGTTTGATAATTATAGAATGAATAGCAACAATTTTTGTTTAGCGTTTTTATAAGTATTATGAAAGTACTTTTAAACAATTTTTTATATTGCCAAAACAATAATATAAGCAGCAAACAAACATTCAAAAGTTATACAAATATTAATGACTTATATAGAAAAGATGAATGGGACAGATTTTATCGAAGTGGACAACTCCTTCCTTGGACAAAAAGAGGATGGACTGATGTTTCAATAGAATGTATTAAACCGTACATTTCTGCTGAAAATGAAAAGATATTGGATTATGGATGCGGTTCAGGGGCTATATCAAAGTTTCTATCGGAGAATGGACATAAAGTAATAGCAAGCGATATATCTGATGCTGCTGTAGAAATGTTAAAATCATCAAAAGATATTACTTTTGATGTTATACAAGCAGCCCATCCGAAAAAAATAAATGAACGTAATTTTAATTCTATTATTTGTATGGGAGTATTTCACCACATAAATCCTGAACATTGGTTTAGTTTCATGGAAGATTTTTCTGACAAATTAGTCACTAATGGCAAGTTGATAATTTCGGGTTGGGATAAGAATGATTCTGAGTTCATAAATACTCCTGATAGAGTTTCTAAAGTAACAAATAATAGAACTTGGTTTATAAATGGTCTTGATAATAGGGATATGCTCAAAAAATTAAATCTGGTATTAGAAAATTCAAAATTAGTTCCTTTTATTGAACCTGGTTATAATAAATCAAGATTAATAAGATGTTTTCAATTTAGGAAAATTGCTTAATTACTTTATAGACTGAATTTTGAAACCAATAAAATTTTTCGTATGAAAACAATAGGATAAAAAGTGCAAAATAGCGGACATTTATGTTCCCGAAATCGGACATTTCGGACTTTTAAAATCAAGCAACTTCCGACCTCACAAAATCGCTAAAAGCTGGATTCTTCGGCACTTTGTGCCTCAGAATGACAAAATCACTTCCGAGCAAATGTCCTGTTAAAAGGTAAACCCACAAATGCGGATTCTCATCCTCACTCCCTGTAAAAAGACTGTCGGTTTGAGCAGAAAGAACAGCGGATTTGCGGACGTATTGAGCGAAGCGAAATTCGGATAGCGAGAATACTGAGTTTGAAAGAACCGCAGGTTCTTAAACGAGGCTATTCGAGCGTGGAGCAAATCCAAGACACAGAGATTTTGAGAAGTTTGTAAAGTTTTGTAAAAAAAAACAAAAAGTATAGCAAAAAAAATTTTTAGCGATTTTATACAAAGTAAGTGAGAAAAAAAATTTTTTCACATACGAGATTAGTTTATTTAATAAATAAGTTTTTGAGGATAGGATTTATGCAAATAAATACAACCTATAGTTATAAAAATTCGTTTAATGTGCAGCCTGCATTTAAAGCAATACGTTTTTCTGAAAATTATGATAAGAAGATATTTAATATGGTCCAAGCAGGACTCAAACCAAGCGCTAACAAAAAGAACTGCGGTAACATGGTCAATGCTTTGCGGCTTTGGGAATTTCATAAAAAAGTAAAAGAAGCATATAAAAATATTGAGTTTGATATGTTAAAACTTGTTCGCACAGTTGTGGAAGAGGATAAAAAAGGTAAAAAAGCATTAAATCCTGCGATATATGAAGCTGTAATAAATGAGCTTGAAGCAAATCCCCCAAAAAGAGATTTGGTTATTGATGATATTATTACATCCACAGAGTACAACTTTGGTGGTTCGTATACTACAACCGACCATGGATGGCAGGTAACTCACATGTCTCCCGGCGGACATTATGAGGCTATTTGGACATCTATTAAAAATGATGTTTTGCCTCTTATTTATGAAATACGTGAAAAGACCTATGATCATGCTGAGAAACTGCCTTTAAAAAATATAACGAGAAAGGTCATTGGGAGTAGAGAAAGTTCGTTAAGAGAACCGCTGACGGATGCTATTTATGATGTGCCAAGCAATCCGAAAAAAACACTGGAATATTTTAACAATGCGTGTATACCATTTATAAAGTTGGCATTAATAAAACTGGATAAAGAACAAGAATTGCAAAATACAGAAAAAAATTTATTACAATTGTGGAATAAATCTGTTCCGGATGACAAAAAAATAAATAGTTAATAAAAATAATAAAAGGAGAAAATTATGATAGGAAAAATTTCAAGTGCTGATTACGGAGTTAATTTCGGGCAGGGTATAAAGCCCTCGCCTAAATACAAGGGGCAACTTGCAAGTGTCATTAAATCAGAGTACGGCAAAGCTGATAATAATCCTAATATAAGAGTCGGTTTACTACGTGCATGGGAAAATTTTCTTAATTGGGAACAAAAACCATTGGAATTTGATTTAATGAAAGTATTTAAGGATGCTTTAAAAAATGGTAGATGGCATTCTTTTGATGTTAGAACCACTTTTTTTACCCGACAAGACTATGAACCAAGGAAAGATGTTATAAATGAAGTTAAAAATGCATTGAATGAGGATGATACTTTATATATAACAAGCCTTTTGAAAAGGGAATCGTCTCAAAAAGCTATAGTACCGGCAGAATATGCTAATGGCAGATCAATTCAATATGAAGCGAGTGTTAATAATTTAAGTGCACTTGCTCTTCAAGATGATGATGATAAACATTACGTTTTTACCGGTTCTATTAATGAAAATGACGAGCGCGAGTTAAGAGATGCTATGATAAGTGGTTTAATTCGGGAATCATGGGAAAAAACAGCCAATGAATTGTGGAATAAATATGGAGCAGAGATACAAGAGGCGGCTGAAAGCTTCAATGCATCTGCTCAAAATAATGATAAAGCAGTAGGGTAGACCTCTGTCTACAGATATGTTTAGGTTGACTAAATTCAACCCTGTTTTTGAGTGCAAATATTGGGACAAAAAGTGCGAATGAGCGGACATTTTTGCTACCAAAATCGGACATACCGGACTTTTTTAATCATGCTATTTCCGACCTTATAAAATTGGCAAAAAGGCGAGATTCTTCGGCACTTTGTGCCTCAGAATGACGAAATGAATTCCGAGCTAATTACCTATTAAAAGGTTCTCATCCTCACTCCCTTTTGCAACAAAAAAGCCCCTTTCGGGACTTTAAATGGAGGAGGAAGTGAAGGACTCCGCCCGAGGAGATTAAGTATCTCCGAGGAGTGGAGGGGAAGAACCCACTGGGTGAGAATTCCACCCGACATTTCATTTAAAATGCGAAGTATTTATCATACTTCGCATAAATGG
>JAEEGL011268284.1_pt1 | contig 28982 bp, 14 predicted proteins | sample 9134231 | NCBI WGS metagenome assembly JAEEGL01 (sample SAMN16246548, study PRJNA631951) | gut metagenome | biome: gut microbiome; feature: rumen; material: fiber-attached | host: Bos | place: Iran: Karaj | collected 2018-10 | reverse complement strand
GTCTGTAGGAACATAGTCTGTCATTTCACCATCATTGAACTTCTGATAAGCAACCATATCGAAGTAGCCTGTACCTGTAAGGCCGAATACGATTGTCTTCTCTTCGCCTGTTTCCTTGCACTTAAGAGCCTCGTCGATGGCAACTTTGATTGCGTGTGAACTTTCGGGAGCGGGAAGGATACCTTCAACTCTTGCGAATGTTTCTGCTGCCTGGAATACCTCTGTCTGCTTTGCAGCTGTTGCTTCCATAAGTCCGTCATCGTAAAGCTGTGAAAGAACTGAGCTCATGCCGTGATAACGAAGTCCGCCTGCGTGGTTGGGAGCGGGAATGAAGTCGCTTCCGAGTGTGTACATCTTTGCAAGAGGGCAAACCATACCGGTATCGCAGAAGTCGTAAGCGTATTTACCTCTTGTAAGTGAAGGACATGAAGCGGGTTCAACAGCGATGATTCTGTAATCTGTGCCCTTCTGAATCTTTTCGCCCATGAAAGGTGCGATAAGACCTCCGAGGTTTGATCCGCCGCCTGCACATCCGATAATGATGTCAGCTTTTTCGCCGTATTTATCAAGAGCAGCCTTTGCTTCGAGACCGATAACCGACTGATGAAGAAGTACCTGGTTAAGAACGCTTCCGAGAACGTATCTGTATCCGGGTGTTCCTACTGCAACTTCAACTGCTTCGGAAATAGCACATCCGAGTGAGCCTGTTGTTCCGGGATGCTCAGCGTTAATCTTCTTACCAACGTTTGTTTCCATTGAAGGAGAAGGTGTTACGCTTGCGCCGTATGTTCTCATAACTTCACGTCTGAAAGGCTTCTGCTCGTAAGAAACCTTAACCATGAATACCTTGCAGTCAAGATCGAAGTATGAACAAGCCATTGAAAGAGCTGTACCCCACTGACCTGCACCGGTTTCTGTGGTTACACCCTTAAGGCCCTGCTTCTTAGCGTAGTAAGCCTGAGCGATTGCCGAATTTAATTTGTGGCTTCCGCTTGTGTTGTTTCCTTCGAATTTATAGTAAATCTTTGCGGGAGTACCAAGCTTCTTCTCAAGGCAGTAAGCTCTTACCAAAGGTGAAGGTCTGTACATCTTGTAGAAGTTTCTGATTTCCTCGGGAATTTCGATAAATCTTGTATCGTTGTCAAGTTCCTGCTTAACGAGTTCGTCACAGAATACTGCGGAAAGTTCTTCGGCAGTCATGGGTTTTAATGTTCCGGGATTAAGAAGGGGTGCGGGCTTGTTAATCATATCTGCACGAAGGTTGTACCAAGCCTTGGGCATCTCCTGTTCTTCAAGATAAATTTTGTAAGGGATTTCTTTTGACATTTCTTTCTCCTCTCTTTTTTGTCAATGCTTATCTCTGTTACTCTGACTGATATGCATAATCGGACAATACTCATCATCCTGTCTGCCCGTAAGTTTCGCTCGCTGACACCTTATCTCTGCCTGCTTCGTTTGGCAGCTGAAAAATTAAAAAACCCGGCATAGAATATTCTCTATGCCGGGACAGGTAATCAAATTTCCTGCGGTGCCACCCTGCTTGATGCGATACGCATCCTCTCATGCATACTATCATATGCTGACTTGTTTACGGGGAGTCTCCCCGGCGCCTATACTCCGAATTGCTTCGTTTCCTCTTGCCCTCAAAAGCCCATTCAACTTAACATTTCAATATCGCGTTCTCAGCATCCGCGATTCTCTGTATCCGAAAGAGGATAAGTTTACTTACACTTTTTCATTGGTTTTACAATAAAATTTATATCACTTTGAAATATATGTGTCAAGACCATGATACTTACGTAGCAGTCAGATCCCGCCTGTTGCAAAAATGAAAAATATGGCGTTAGAACTTAATATATTATTCTTCTTTAAGCAGCTTTTTAACTTGTTCTTCTTCAATTCCCAATTCTTCCGAAGCTTCAGAAAAAGTAATCTTTCCTTTTTTCAAAAGAGATAATACACCCGCTATACGTCCTTCTTCTCGGCCTTCTTCCCGGCCAAGCTCCCTTTCCTCTTTTCTGGTAAGTTCAAGCTGTCTTTCAAATGTAAAATCCAAATTCATAACTTTCTCCACCTTTCTTCGGTTCTCAGAAAGAAAATCGCTTAAAATGCCTCTTGATATGCATTCATCTATCGTCATATGAATCGCATCCTTCAAAGACATTGTTTTGCTCTTATCTCTGACACTTTCCACTATATATGCATATGATCTGAGTACCTCAGTATTCTTTAAAAGTTCCTTATTATTCCCGGGACTGATATTATATACTTTACATATCACTTCGAGTTCAGGTTCATCTGTTTCTTTGCAAAAAGACGCTGATAGCTTTTGTATTTCCACCTCAGGTCTTTTCTCTTCTCCGTTATAAAATACCACGAAGTGAGGCGTAGGTATTTTTATCTTTGCTTTTCCAAACAGGTTTTTATCTTCTTTTTCAACTTTTCTTCTTACATCCTCGACAAAATAAATCAGATTCCTCAAAGGCATGTTAGGATTATAAGTTGACTGATGCTCATAGTAGTTTGCACTCATATCAAGCACAAAAGATGCATCATTTCTTATCGAAAGCGAAACACCGTGTTCAAGGGTAATAATCTCAATATCATCGGGATTTTTATAATCCGAATTGTTTACCGCATTGTAAACCTCAAGAGCATACTCTTTTTCATTCAAAAGCATGGAAAACAAATCGCTTCGATACTCTCTGTTTCCGTCAAAATAGTTCTTTTCTTCTGTCATAATACCTCCTTTTAGCAGGAGGCTGACGACTCTCCTGCTAATAAATTATTGAATTGTTAGCAGGAAAATCCGATAAATATGAGTTGTTTATCGGCGTCGGGAATCCGACGTTAGAAGTCCTGAATTTGATTGTATCGTAACACTCTGATTGTGGTAAATCAACCTTAATTAAGCAAGAAAACAAAGTTTGTGAATAATCACGAATTTTTATTTTTTTTAACTAAAAAACAGCCATCAAAGTGGCTGTTTTAGGGGATTTGTGGATGTCAAAAAATAAATCCCACCCATTTCCGGGTGGGATTATCTTTAAAAATATTATAAAGCATAGGAATCTAATAATTCCTTTTTCACATGAATCAATAACTTCCCGCATTGATTCCATACTTCTTGCAAAGGTTGTTAAACTCTACAGAATTAATGAATCCTCTGAGTACGTAGTCTCTGCTCTTGCCGTTCTTAAGCTCCTTAAGCCAGCCTTCATATCCTGCCTTGTCGGGCTCTCTGTCAAAGAATGCTCTGTATAACTTCGTCACATATTCTTCGTCAGTCATTTTCTTCTTTTGGAATTCAGTGCTGTTAATGAAGCCTGCAGCTACATCGGATCCTGTACTTGTTTTTGTAAGAAGTCTGTTCGTCCAGTCTTTAAGTCCTGCCGCTTCTGCGGGTCTGTCGAGAATGATCGTATAGAATCTTTCTACGAATTTCCTTACCTGTTCTTCCCTGTTGATCTTCTTCCATTGAGCTGTGATCTTTACTGCCTTAGCAGGCATCTTTTCGGGAACAGCTTTATCCCAGCCGGTAAATTCATAACCTTCTCTTACAGGAACAGGAGCGGTAATCTTGGCACCGTATTTTACATTGCCCTTTGTATAGCTTCCGTCAGCGCTTCCGCCTGCGAAATCCCATGTAAGCTTATAGCTGTTTCTGTCATAATAATACTTTACAACAAGAGAGCCGTCGGCTTTTATCTTTACCGTCTGAGCATTCGGCGAGATATAACCTTTGTATGTCTTTACTACGGGTGTTACGCTCGCATTCGTCGTTCCTGTAAAGGATTCGGTTTCACCCGGCTTAGCCGTATATGAGCCGTCAAGTTTCTGCTTGTAATGCTCTACTGTATACTTTGTATTTGTCTTTGCTTTCCAGTGTGCATAAAAGGTTACGTTACTTTCTATGACTGTATCGGCAGTTACCTTCGTTCCGCCATTTTTTGCATTATACCAGCCGCTAAATGTGTAACCTGTTCTGGTTGTTTTCGGAAGTTCTCCGATTGCTGTGTTTTCCTGAACTTTTCTCTTCGTTTCCGTCAGAGACTTTCCGCCATTTACATCAAACGTTACCGTTGCATATTTTACTTTCCAAAGTGCCTTGATCTTCAAATTCTTAGCAGGCATCTTCTCAGGAACTTCAATACTCCATCCGGCAAAAGTATAACCTTTTTTGGTCGGAACGGGCTGTGTGATCTTTGCTCCGTATTTTACGCTTCCTTTGGTATATTTTTCACTTACACTTCCGCCATCAAAATCCCATGTCAGTGTATAACTGTTTCTTTCATAGTAATATTTTATGACAAGAGAACCGTCAGCTTTGATCTTTGCACTCTTTGCAGCAGGTGCCGTGAAGCCTTTGTAATCTTTTACCGAAGGTGTCACGCTCGCTCCTGTCTTTCCGGTAAGATTTTCCGTCTCGCTCGCGGTCGTATTATATGTTCCATCCAGCTTTTGTTTATAATGTTCAACTTTGTATTTTGTATTTGTATTTGCGCTCCAGCGGGCGTAAAGCGTGATATCTCCCGTGCAGATATCCGTACTTTTAATCTTTGTACCGCCCTTATCTGCTGTATACCATCCTGCGAAGGAATAACCTTTTCTGACAGGTGTCGGAAGATCGCCATATGCCGAATTTACATTTAATTTAACTGATGATCCAATACCGGAGCCGCCGTTTAAAACAAATGTAACAACTGCTTTAGAAGCATAATCCTCGAGATCAAAGAAATCAACCGTGTATGAAATATTAAAATTTATCGGATCTCCTGTTTTTTCCCAATACCTCCAGCCATCCGAGTGCGACACCCATCCGAAATTGAACATCTGTCCGGATACGGAAACATTGTAAGAATAATCTTTGATTACTTTTACTCCGCCGGCCGGTCTGAAAATAATACAGCCATTCATTCCATAACCATCATTATTAATATTTATGTATCCGTCAGAAGTGTTTTTTTTGCATGAGTCCGTGCCCGTAAAAGTCCATTTTTCGCCTGTGTTGACACAAGTTACATTAACTGTGGCATTATCTATATATTCATTAAAAGAAATTGACCAGGGGTCGTTGCTCGGAAAATATCCTATTGGAGTATTTTGTGCAGGCCATGCAACAACATCATAATTTGCCGCATTTTTATTCTCCCTATCAAATGCATACATGCCGGAAAAATAGCGGTAACCCGAATCGCCGACAACAAGACCAAATCCTGTCTGAGACATAGTTGGATTAAGCACCCATCTTCTGTGTCCGACTCTGTCAATATTTCCTGCATCCGAATCGCTCATCCAGCCGTGTTCAAGCGAATATCCAATCGATGACATTCCGGCAGCCAAATTGGAGTGACTGGCACCTTCCGCTCCCAAGTCATAAATTTCATTACTCATATCAGAAGGTTGCGCAGGGTAATGAGTAAGCGTACTGTTTACTGCATTAACCAAAGAAGCAGCCTGTGCAAGTTCATTATATGATTCATTCAAAGTTACATTTGAAGGAATCCCGGCAATATATCTGTAGTTATTCAGCATGTTAATTGAATCATTCAGTACATCGTCAGAAAGTCTTCCTATCGCATAAGGCGCTTTCGTAACCGGAGTTTGAGAATAACTGTTAGTATATGATTTATCCTCAGGATGTGCTTTAATAAAATCCGCAATTTGTTTTTTCGTATGATAATCAACCTTTAAATCAGCACTTCCCGCATTTCCGTTATCCGCTTTTACTATACCGGACATGGCAGAAACAAGTGCAATGACTATTGCAAAAGAAAACAGACTCCTAATTGCTCTTCCTTTTATTTTCATGGGTAAACCTCCGAAAAACTTAGTGAATATGCAAAAACTCATACAAGAATATTTTATCATTCGGGATAGCAATTAGCAATGAAACAGACTTCCGGAAAATGTGAAATATTTCTTTCTTCGGGATTAAATACATTTAAAAAAAAGACAAAGGAAGGGCATGATTTCTCATGTCCTTCCAAAATTGTAAATATGTGTAAATTTTTAGTAGCTTCCCGCGTTGATTCCGTACTTCTTGCAAAGGTTATTGAATTCTGTGGAATTGATGAAGCCTCTAAGTACGTAGTCTCTGCTCTTGCCGTTCTTAAGTTCCTTAAGCCAGCCTTCATATCCTGCTTTGTCGGGCTCTCTGTCAAAGAATGCAAGATATAACTTCGTCACGTATTCTTCATCAGTCATCTTCTTCTTTTGGAATTCATCGCTGTTAATGAAGCCTGCCGCCACATCTGAACCCGTTGCAGTTTTACTGATAAGTCGGTTAGTCCAGTCTTTAAGTCCTGCTGCTTCGGCTGGTCTCTCAAGAATGATCGTATAGAATCTTTCAACAAATGCTCTTACCTGTTCTTCCTGTGAAAGCTTTCTCCATTTAGCCTTAAATGTTGCGTCATTCGCAGGCATTTTTGCGGGAACCGTTTTGTCCCATCCTGTGAATTCATAGCCGTCTCTTACCGGAACGGGTGCGGTTATCTTTGCACCGTATTTTACATTACCCTTTGTATAGCTTCCCTTGGCGCTTCCGCCTGCGAAATCCCATGTAAGCTTGTAACTGTTTCTTGTGTAATAGTATTTAACAACAAGTGATCCGTCTGCTTTGATTGTTGCTGTCTGAACTGCAGGCGCTGTAAAGCCCTTATAAGTTTTGACTGCAGGTGTTATGCTTGCATTTACTTTTCCTTTAAGCGACTCGATCTCATTTGCACTTGCAGGATATGAGCCGTCAACTTTCTGTCTGTAATGTTCTACCTTATATGCTACATTCGCAGCCTTTTTCCACTGAGCATAAAGTGTAACTTTGTTTGTATTAACAGGAGTCAGATTTGCCTTTTCTTTATCTTTGTATGCAGTTCCGCTTCCGTCTGCCTTTGTATTCCATCCGTTAAAAGTATATCCGACTTTAATAAATGTATTTGCAGGAAGTGCAACTTTATCATTTTTCTTTCTGCTCTGTTTGGTCATGGTTCCGCTTCCGCCGTTTGCGTCAAATATGACCGTATACTTGTTCGGAATCCACTGCGCATAAAGATTCAGATTTTTGTCAAACAGCATTTCATCATTTACTCCATACGATTTGCCTGTGCCGTTTGCTTTTGTATTCCATTTTAAGAGAGTATAACCACTGCGCTTAAATCCCTGATCGGTATAAGCAATACCGGGTGAATTCTGATAATTTCCGTACAATGTCACTTTCTTGCTTGAACCTTTATTGGGATTAAATACAACTTTATAAATATCCTCGGCAAATGCAACGCTGTCGGACACTGTGCCGTCGACGATTCTTCCTTTGCTGTAAATTAATACACCGGCACCATCTCCGGTTGCTGTATTTCCATATATATTAGTGTTGCCTTCAATATAAACTGTGCCTCCGGCAAATACTCCGGCACCATCCTCTCCGGCAGTATTCTTTGTAATGGTTCCACCGACAATTGCCAATATTCCAAAATTCTGATAAATTCCTCCGCCACTATAATATGCCTCATTTCCGGACACTGTACCATCGTTAAAATCCATTACACCATCATAAAAATATATTCCGCCACCACTTGCCTTGGCTGTGTTATTCGTAATCTTTCCGCCATTAAACGTAAGCGACCCATTTTCGGAATATAATCCTCCTCCGAACAAATTGGCAGAATTTTCGGTGATACTGCCGTTATTCATATAAAAATGTCCCTCACCATAAACTCCTCCTCCGAACTTTGAAGTGTTTTCGGATACCGTTCCGCCGTTCATCGTAAATTCATTTAAAAAGTAAATTCCGCCGCCATTTTCCACGGCTGCATTGTCGGAAATCCTTCCTTTTTCCATTAAAGTTGTTCCTTCAGCGTATACTCCTGCACCAAATTTCGCTGTATTCTCAGTAATATATCCGCCTGATATTCTCAGATTGTTGCAAGAATATATACCACCTCCGGTAATCGGTGAAGTATTTCCGGTAATATATCCGCCATTCATTATAAAAGTACCGTAAGCGAAAACTCCGCCTCCCGATTCACCATTGAGATACGTAGTTACAGTGTTATTGGTTATATGACCACCATTAAGAATAAATTTTCCTCCTGAAGAAACTAAAACTCCTCCGCCGTTTTTACTGGCATAATTATCTGATATTATACCGCCATTCATTGTAACCGTACCCTGATATAAATCCAGACCGCCGCCTTCTCTTGCACTGTGTCCGCAGATAGTACCGCCGTTTATACTGACTGTTCCGGTTTCTACATATATCCCGCATCCGACCAGATCATTTAAACGGGTAATTTTTCCTGTATTTTCGGTTTCATCATATAAATTAAATACAGCCTTATTCTCCACCTGTATGATAGTCATGTAATCATTTTTGCCGGTAATATTATAACCGTTAAGACAAAGATTTACCGGATTGGTACTTAAAACCCTTATCGTTTCCGATAGAAGAATATTTGATGTAAGATACCCGCTTCCGCCTTTTAATCCAAGATTGATCAAATCCTCTTCACTGCTTACAGCCTGCCATCCATCATGTGTTTTATGCCCTTTATGGGCGGTATGTGCTGCCGGTGCAGCTTTTACCGTCATTGGCAATAATACCGACACTAATGCTATAAGCAGAAATGCCGTAAAAAATCCGATCAGATTTCGTTTTTTCACAGTACTCATTCTTAATCCTCCCCTTTAAATCAATATTTGATGGATCGATCGATATTCCGACAATCCGCAAAAAAAATTATATCACATATTATTTGCCAAAACATTTGTATTTTATACATTTTTATTATGTTTTCATACACCCAAAAAGCAGGTTTGCCTAATGATCAAACCTGCTTTTTTCTAAAAAATTTTAAAATCAGTAACTTCCTGTATTAATTCCGTACTTCTTGCAAAGATTGTTAAACTCAGGTGAATTTATAAATCCTCTAAGTACATCATCTCGGCTCTTTCCGTTCTTGAGCTCACGAAGCCAGTTGTTGTAGCCTTCTTTATCGGGCTCTCTGTCAAAGAATGCGCGATAAAGCTTAGTTACGTATTCTTCGTCAGTCATTTTCTTCTGCTGGAATTCTTCGCTGTTGATGAAGCCGGCAGCTACATCAGCACCTGTTGCCGTTTTACCGATCAGTCTGTTCGTCCAGTCCGTAAGGCCGTTTGCTTCAGCCGGTCTTTCGAGAATGATCGTATAGAATCTTTCTACGAATTTAGTTACCTGTTCTTTCTTCGAAAGCTTTCTCCATGTTGCTGTATATGTTACATTCTTTGCGGGCATTTTCGAAGCAACAGTTTTGTCCCAGCCTGTGAATTCATAGCCGTCTCTTGTGGGAACGGGCGCTGTGATTTTTGCGCCGTATTTTACGCTGCCCTTAGTATAACTTCCTTTGGCTGATCCGCCTGCAAAGTCCCATGTAAGTTTATAACTGTTTCTCGTGTAATAATATTTTACTACAAGCGAACCATCCGCTTTAATCTTGACTGTTTTGGCCTCAGGCGATTTGAAACCTTTGTATGACTTTACTTCGGGTGTTACGCTCGCATTTGACTTCCCTTTAAATGTTTCTGTTTCATTTGCAGTCTTATTATATGTACCGTCAAGTTTCTGTTTGTAATGTTCTACTTTATAACTTACTTTGTTTTTCTCCCACTGAGCATAAAGTGTAATTGTTTTGGTGTTCAGTACTATTAATTTAACTTTTTGTCCGTCCGTATAAGATGTTCCGCTTCCGTCAGCCTTTGTATTCCAGCCTGCAAAAATATATCCTGAATATTTGAATGAATTTGTTTTTAATGCAGTAGATGTATTAAAAGCAATAGTCTGTGATGCCATTGTTCCGCTTCCGCCGTTGGAATCAAACATAACGGTATATTTACTCGGTGCCCACTGAGCATACAAAGTAATATCCTTTTTAAAGTTTATTTTTGCTTTGTCCGCATAAGACGTTCCGCTTCCGTCCGCTTTTGTATTCCAGTTATAGAAAGAATAACCGCTTCTCTTAAACTTATTTGCTCTGATATTTTTGTCTACAAAGGTATCACTCCAGTACTGTGTGATCTCATCTCCGGTTCCTTGGTTGGGATTATACGTTACAGAATGAACCCCATTGTCCATAAGTATTGTGTCCGTTACAATTCCGCTTGTTATTAATCCTCTTGAAAAAATAGCTACTCCGGTACCACCGTACTTTGCTTTATTGCCTTTTATTTGTCCGCCCGTTATTGTAATCATGTCGTCAGCATATACTCCGCCGCCCTCACGTGTAGAGGTATTATTTGTAATTTTTCCGGCCTTCATTGTAAATGTACCGTCCGTACAAACTCCACCTCCCAGTGAACCGGTATTTTTTGAAATGCTTCCACCGTTCATTGTGAATTTTCCGTCGGAACATACTCCGCCTCCCCTGCTATCCGAAGTATTTCCTGAGATAGTTCCTCCGTTCATTGTGAATTTTCCGCGGGAAGATACTCCTGCGCCTGACCCTCCTTCTTTGTTGCTGTTATTAGAAATAATACCGTCGTTCAGCACAAAAGTTCCATCATAGTTAATATAAACTCCACCACCATGTACGGAAGTATTATCTGATATATTTCCTCCATTCATTGTAAATGTACCTTTATTAACATATACACCGGAGCCATATACGGTGTTATTTTTTGTAATGTTTCCACCGTTCATGTTAAAGGATCCTTCCTCAACAGAAAAAGCACCACCGAGCCCGGACGCATGTGTTACTTCCCCGCTGTTGCCACTTTCATCATACAAATTGAAAGTTGAGCCATTCTCTAAGGTAAATATGTCATAATAATATTCATACATCATAGACTCTTCAGAGATAACTTCAATAATTTTGTAGCCGTTAAGGCAAAGATCAATCTCCCGGGAACCGGTTTTAAGACCAAAATCATTAAGTTTTATATCGCAGGTAAGATATCCGCTTCCACCATTTTCCAGCAGAGTCTTCAAATCTTCTCCATTGCTTATCGCCGTCCATGCGGTATGGTTCTTATGCCCGCTGTGAGCATTATGTACTGCCGCAGCATTTGCCATCATGGGCATACAAAAAACAGAAACCAAAGCCAGAAACATCAGTGTCGTCAAAAAACTTAAAAAATTTCTCTTCGTTTTTGTATTCATTTTCTCCTCCCAAATATATTTTTTCAAAAAGGTTTTGCATAGAATATTTTATTTTTCAAAATCATATTCTTATTCCCCAATTTAGAAATATTATAACATTAATTATATTGTTAACCCAACATAAATATTTGAAATAAACTTTTTTCAATTGAATCAAAATACCTCTCACTTTGTCCTTTGTAAAAAACAGGTCCGGACAAATATCCGAACCTGCTTTATTCTGATAAAATTTAGACTTCCTGTATTAATATTGTTCTTTACCAAAGCAAATGAAATCGGTAATTTCCAACATTAATTCCATGCTTATGGAAAAGTAATTGAGTGGATTCAATATCTTCCCGCGTCTATTCCGTATTCTTTGCAAAGAGCATTAAATTCCGCAGAATTGACAAATCCCTGTAATACATAATCCCTGGTCTTTCCTCGTTTTAATTCATTACACCAATATTCAACTCCGTCCGGATCCGCTTCTCTTCCAAAGAATGCCTTATATAATATGGTTACATATTCCTTATCGGATAAGTTTCTCTTTTTGAAATCCGCAGTGTTTATGATACTGACAACAAACTCTGCTCCTGTAATCTTTTTCGAAGTAAGTTTATCACTCCAGTATTTCAATCCTTCTGCATCTGCAGATTTGCCAAGAAGGCTTGTATAGAATCTGTTTACAAAATCACTTACCTGTTTTTGATCTGCTTTTTTCCATGTCGCTGTAAGTTTTAAATTCTTTGCCGGCATCTTCTCGGGAACCTCTTTGTCCCATCCTGTAAAGACATAACCATCTTTCACAGGGGTCGGAGAAGTAATTGCAGTACCATACTTTATGCTGCCCTTTGTATAACTTCCCTTAGCGCTTCCGCCTGCGAAATCCCAGGTGAGTTTGTAACTGTTTCTCGTGTAATAGTATTTAACCACAAGCGTTCCATCCGCCTTGATTTTAACGGTCTGAAGTTCAGGTGAAGTGAAGCCTTTGTATGTCTTGACCTCAGGTGTTACGCTTGAATTTGTTTTACCTGTAAATGTTTCTGTATCGCTTGCTGTTTTATTATAATTTCCATTTAATTTCTGCTTGTAATGCTCAACCTTATAAGACGTATTTTTCTTGGCTTTCCAGCGGGCATAAAGTGTTATATCGCCTTCGCAGATGCTTTCGGCTGTAATCTTTGTTCCGCCGCTCTTTTCAGTATACCATCCGCTGAATGTATAACCCGTTCTGCTTGTTGTCGGAAGTTCTCCGTAAGCAGTATTTTCCTGCACTGCTTTTGTTGTTTCCGAAAGTGCTTTTCCACCGTTTACGTTAAATGTTACGGTTGCATAATTTGCTGTCCAGAGCGCTTTTACCGTCAGATTTTTTGCAGGCATTTTCTCCGGAACCGTTTTGTCCCATCCGGCAAAAGTATAACCTTTTTTTGTCGGTACAGGCTGTTTAATTTTTGCGCCGTATTTGACGCTTCCCTTTGTATACGTTCCGTCAGCGCTTCCGCCGTCAAAATTCCATTTTAATGTATAACTGTTTCTTTCATAGTAATACTTTACGACGAGTGAACCGTTCGCTTTGATCTTTACGGTCTGTGTTTCAGGCGCTGTAAAGCCTTTGTATTCCTTAACAGCAGGTGTTACACTTGCATTTGTTTTACCTGTAAGATAATCCGTTTCACTCGCTGTCTCATTATATGTTCCGTCAAGTTTCTGCCTGTAATGCTCTACCGTGTATTTTGTATTTGTCTTTGCTTTCCAGTGAGCATAAAGCGTTGTATCGCCTTCACATATGCTTTCGGCTGTAACTTTTGTTCCGCCGCTTTTCGCCGTATACCATCCGGTAAATGTATATCCTGTTCTTGTTGTTGAAGGAAGTTCTCCGTAAGCCGTAAAAGCGCGAATTGTTTTGGTACTGTTCGTCAGTGCCTTTCCGCCGTTAACATCAAATGTTACCGTTACGGAATAGTTTACCGCCCTCCAGAGTGCTTTTACCGTCAGATTTTTTGCAGGCATTGTTTTGGGAACCGCATAAATATCCCAGTCATAAAATTCATAGCCTTTTTTTGTCGGTACAGGCGGGATGATTTCCGCACCGTACCTTACGTTTCCTGATGTATATGTTCCCTCAGCGCTCCCGCCGTCGAGATCCCAGGTTAACAGATATTTTTTTCTTTCGTATTTGTATTTTACTACCGTCGTTCCGTCCGATTTTACCTGTACGGTTTGAACAGAAGGCGACGTAAATCCGGTATAAGTCTTTGTTTCGGGTGTTACACTCGCACCTGAAGTTCCTTTGAACAAATCTTTTTCATCAGGAGTCGAATTGTATGTTCCGTCCGGATTCTGCTTGTAATGCTCAACATTGTAATAAGGATTATCTTTTACTTTGTAAACAGCCTTTAAAGTCAAATTGTACGCCGGCATGTATGAAACATTCACATTCCATCCCGTGAATGTATAGCCGGGTTTGGAAGGATAAGGCTTAACAATACTTGTTTCATATTTGTAAGTTCCTGCGGGAGTATAATTTCCACTTGCTGTTCCACCGTCAAAATCCCATGTTAACTTGTAACTGTTTCTCTTGTAATAATATTTTACAACTGTAGAAGAATCGCTTTTTATAATAACTTTCTGGGGTTCAGGTGATGTGAATCCCTCAAAATTCAAAACATCAGGTGTTACCTCTGAATCTGCCGGAGCTCCTTTGGATAAAACTTTGGAAAGCGTGTATCCGCCATCAAGTTTTTCTTTGTAATATTCAATATCATAGTAAATTTCTCGTGCTTCCCATACCGCTACATATTTCGTATCAGCTGCGGGCATTTTTCCGGTAAATGACGGGTTCCATCCTTTGAATGAATACCCGGTTTTCGTGGGTATTGGTGCTGAAATTGACGCGTCGTATTTTGTTGTTCCTTCTGAATATGATGCCGAACTCGGGAGACTTCCTCCATTTAAATCCCAGGATAATTCATATGAATTTCTGGGGTAATAGAATTTCAGAACAGTAGAACCGTCAGCTCTTATATAGCCATCGTTAGCATCTTTATTATTATAATGTCCAAAACCTTCAAAAGATTTTGAGCAGTCGGATAGCATGGAATTAATCTTGCCGTAAAGCGTATCCGTCGATGTTTTTACATATACTCCACTCAGGTTTTCTGTGTAATGTTCCACAGTATAGGGAGCCTGATCGGTCCATTGCGCATAAAGAGTAATATTGCCTGTACAAACATCCGTACTCTCAATCTTCACGCCACCCTCAGCTGCTGTAAACCAGCCGAGAAATCTGTATCCTGCTCTGACAGGTGTGGGAATTTCCCCGTAAGTTGAATTTTTTACCAGGTAATAGTATTCACCGGCACCGGTGCCGCCGTTTGATACAAGAGTAACTTTGGCTTTCTCGCTGTTGTTTAATTTATAATCGTTAATATCAAAGAAATCTACGGTATAAGAAAGAGAATAATTAACAGGAGCACCGGTTTTTTCCCAATAAAGATATCCATCCGAATGCTTAACCCATCCGAAATTATACATCTGTCCGGACACGGAGACATTGTAAGAATAATTTTTGGAAACATTCACGCTGCTGTCCGGTCTGAAAATAATACAGCCTTTTTGCCCATACCCAGCGTTATTTATGTTGATATAGCCATTGCCGGAACTTTTCATACAATCGTTTGTTCCGTTTAACGTCCACGATTGTCCCGTATTAACACAAGTTACCGTTACATTCGCGGTGTCTATATATTCATTGAAAGAAAGTGACCATGCATCATCGTCAAAAAAATATCCCGTCGGAGTATTCTGTGCAGGCCATGCAACCACATTATAATTTCCTGCTGAGCTGTTTCCACTGTCATGTGCATACATAGCCGAATAATAACCATAATAAGACGAACTTGTTTTTTTGGCTATGCCGAATCCTGTCTGGGCCATTGCAGGATTAAGTACCCACCTTCTGTGACCCACTCTGTCTATATTGTAAGGATCGGAATCGCTCATCCAACCGGTAAGAATAGCATCTCCTATTGATCTATATCCCGCACCAAGATTGGAACTTTTGGCTCCCTCTTTACCAACAGAATAAATAGCACTGCTCATATCGGAAGGTTGAGTGGGATTATGCGTAAGTTCATCATTTGCCGCATCAACAAGTGCGGCAGCCTGTGCTTTTTCAATATATGTTTCATTCAGAGTGACATTTGAAGGAACACCGGCGATATATCTGAATGTGTTTAATAACTCCAGTGAACCGTTAAGAACATCATCAGAAAGTCTGCCGATAGCATAAGGCGAGCTTGCATTGGGAGTCGAAGAATAACTGTTCGTATATGCTTTGTCCGTCGGATGTGACTGAATATAATTCGCGATTTCATATTTCGTATGATAATCAACTTTTAAATCAGCACTTCCGGTATTTTCATTATTCGCTTTAACCAGACCCGGCATGGCCGAAACCATTGCAAGGATAATGGCAAAAGAAAAAGCGCTCTTAATTATTCTTCCTTTAATTTTCATAAATTTCCACCTCCGAAAAACAGCCTTCAAACACAGTACAAATACAAAAATCAGTCCAAAATTTTAAAATATACTTATTTTACTGAGCAAATAATAGCTTAATTTTTTTCATGAATTTGCAAATCCATAAACTGTATTCTCACACAAAATAATTTTATCATTCGGGATAACAATAATCAACGAAACAGCCTTTATTCTTCAACTGTTTTTAACATTTTCAGATTTAATAAGGGTTAAAAAAATGACAAAGAAAGGGCATGATTTCTCATACCCTTTTTCTGATTGAAAATATATTTTAAATCAATAACTGCCTGTATTGATTCCGTACTTCTTGCAAAGATTATTAAACTCAGGTGAATTTATGAATCCTCTAAGTACGTCATCTCTGGTTTTGCCGTTCTTAAGTTCACGAAGCCAGCTGTTATAACCGTCCTTATCGGGTTCTCTGTCAAAGAATGCACGATAAAGCTTGGTCACGTATTCTTCGTCCGTCATTTTCTTTTTCTGGAATTCTCCGCTGTTGATGAAGCCTGCAGCTACATCAGCGCCTGTCGCTGTTTTACCGATCAGTCTGTTCGTCCAGTCTGCAAGTCCGTCTGCTTCAGCCGGTCTTTCGAGAATGATGGTATAGAATCTTTCTACAAAAGCAGTTACCTGTTCTTTTTTCGTAAGCTTTCTCCATGTTGCTTTGTAAGTTACATCCTTTGCAGGCATTTTTGAAGCAACCGTTTTGTCCCAGCCCGTGAACTCATAACCGTCTCTTACAGGAACAGGTGCCGTAATCTTGGCAGCATACTTTACGCTTCCCTTGGTATAACTTCCCTTGGCTGATCCGCCTGCAAAATCCCATGTGAGCTTGTAACTGTTTCTTGTGTAATAATACTTAACAACAAGCGAGCCGTCTTCTTTTACCTTTGCCGTTTTCGTTTCAGGTGCCGTAAAGCCTTTATAAGACTTTACTTCAGGCGTAACTTTAGAATTTACTTTTCCTTTAAACGTTTCGGTTTCGCTTGCCGTCTTACCATAGGTACCGTCAAGTTTCTGTTTGTAATGTTCCACTTTATAACTTGCTTTATTTTTCTGCCACTGAGCATAAAGTGTTATTTTGTTAACGTTTAATGTCTTAAATTTGACTGTCTGTTTGTCCGAATACGACGTTCCGCTTCCGTCAGCCTTTGTATTCCAGCCCTTAAAAGTATAGCCTGTATATTTGAATGAATTTGCTGTAAGCGTAGCAGAAACATTATAGCCTATGCTCTGCGATGACATTGTTCCGGTTCCGCCGTTAGGATCAAATTTGACAGTGTATTTTTTCGGTTTCCACTGTGCATATAATACCAGATCTTTCTCAATATACGTTTCCTGCTGGTCAGAATAAGAATCTCCTTTTCCGTCAGCTTTCGTATTCCAACTGTGAAATTTGAAACCGCTGCGTGTAAATCTGTTGGGTGTAAAGGTAATGAAATAATAATGAGCGTAATACTGAGTAACGATATCAGATGACGATTTTTCAGGCATAAATTTAACGGAACCAGTCTTATCACTTTTTGCAACACTTTCAGATATTTTACCGTCAATTACTCCGCCTCCGTCAACATATACTCCGTTTCCTTTCTCTTTGGCAGAATTATTAGTAAAGCTGCTTCCTTCCACCTCAAAACATGAATTATATTGCGAGTAGCAATATGCTCCTCCGCCCAAATCAGCTTTGTTTCCGGTTACCGAAGCTTCTTGGGCTAATGTAAGGAATCCTTCATTTATATAGATACCGCCACCTTTTGGGGCGCTGTTTGAAGATATTTTTCCTCCCGAAACAAAAGCATCTCCTTTTGTATATATTCCTCCGCCATTTTCTTTGGCACTGTTACCGGATATTTCGCCTCCATTCACATGTATCTCAGTTCTATAAGATGCATTATCCAAATAAACACCACCGCCATCTTTATTTGCAGTATTGTTGTTTATTTTTCCTTTATTTATTGAAATGTTACCTTCGTCGGCAAGACATAATCCGCCACCATAATCTGCTGTATTTTTTGAAATGTTTCCACCGCTCATTGTAAAATCAGCGCCCTTGGAAAAATACATTCCGCCGCCATACTCCGCAGTGTTTTTTGTGATATCTCCTTCTTTTAATTCGAGTGTTCCATATACACATATTCCTCCGCCATCTATCGCTTTGTTTCCGGATATGGTTGCTTTGTTGATCGTCATAAATGCTTCAACACCCCAGTAACCGCAATGTATTCCGCCACCCATTTGAGCTTCATTTCCCGTAATTTTGCCGTCGTTAATAATAGCCGAGCCACCGTATGAGAATATTCCCCCTCCCTGATTGGCAGTGTTTTTCGAGATATTTCCTCCATTCATTATAAATGTACCGTTTGTGTGAGTACATACACCGCCTCCGCTGGCGGCATTGTTACCGGAAATTGTACCGTTATTCAGTGTAAATGTTCCGGTTTCACCAACATAAACTCCACCTCCGTGATAACTTGAATTGTTTTCATCAATCAGGCCTCCATTCATCGTGAAATCTCCGCTTGTCGAGACTCCGCCACCATATTGTGCTCCATCATTAAGCGAAATCTCTCCGCCTTCCATAACAAATGTTCCGGTGGAACTTACCCTGACTCCGGGTTTTCCTCCGGAAATCCTTCCACCATACATATATAATTTCCCGCTGACCGCTATTGTTGATGCGCATGATGTACCTGTATGCATAATCGAACCTGTATTATCGCTTTCATCATACAAATACAATACACCGTTTTCAGCTATTCTGATTAAATCATATCTCTCACTGTAAAATCCATAAATATTGTAACCGTTAAGGCATAAATTCACCTGCTTATTTTGTTCAATTTTAATCATCTTCGTAATCATGATATCGCAGGTAAGATATCCGGTTCCGCCTGTCTTTCCAAGATTAATCAAATCCTCGGCAGTGCTTAACTTCTTCCATCCTTCATGATATGAACCATCGGTATCGTGCCCTTTGTGTTCAACCGGTCCGGTCGGAGCCGCTTTGGAAACCAGCGGAACACTAAAAACTGACACTAATGCCAAAAGCATGAATGCCGTCAGAAATCCAATAAGAATTCTTTTCATTTTCATATTCATTTATTAACCTCCCCTATAAATATTCAGAATCTCTTAACTTTTTACTAAAGAAAAACAGTTATAAACAAATAAAAATGCAACCAAACAAGAAACATTTTTCTTATCTGATTGCAGTTAAACCGCCATGGATAAACTCTTTAGGCTTACAACTTTGCGTCCTTTTCTTTAGAAAAGTTTGCCCTTTAATTTATATGTTTATTTTACCAAACATAACAAATACGGTCAAACCATAAAGGACAATTTAAGTTTTATATTTTAAACTTCTTCCAGGTTCACATCAGTATATTTTTTCGAAGTCAGTACGGTGTATTTTCCGTCAAAAACTTCTTTGCATATTCGAAGTTCAAGTTCCTGTCGGTGTATGAAATGATTAATCAAATCTTCCTCTCCCGACAGTCCGATTTCCTTTGCATAAACAGAATTATTAAAGAATTCCATCATAAGCGGAAACCATACTTCATTTCCATTCTCATCGGATCTGTCTTTTCTGATAACATTAAGATTACCTCTTACATCTTCTGCTTTAAGATAAAGGATTTTATAATCCTTTCCTTCCAAAGCCTCTTTGATCTGTCTGTAAAAATCCATTATTTCATCATCTGATGCATTTCTGAAAAGAATCATATCTTCAACAATATTCTGAAAAAGCGAGCACTCGAAAATCATATTATCCTGATTCCATGCTTTATACCTTGAAAGAATAATCGATTTAAAATCTTCATACGAAACACGATTGTTGTATATCTCGTACTGCTCAAGGTCTTTATAGAAATCGTGATTATCTGTCATGATTTTGGTATAGCAAACAATCTTCCTGTCGCCTTCGTCAAACGTTTTATCCTCGATTTCTTTTTTCAATTCAGGATACTTTTCCTTAATTGTTTCGTATGTGTCTTCAGCCAAATATGCACACCAGGCAAGTTCAACAGGAGAATATTCACCTTCCCTTATTGCAGCACACTCCGGATGGATATCCGAAATCTTCTGCACAAGTGTGCTTTTCCCACTGCCCTGTAATCCTTCAATAAAATAATTCATGTGTTACCTCTTTTTCTAAACGGGTTTTAAAATCTCATAAACAAATCCGTTCGAACTTACAAAAGTATCAACAACCTCTATTTTTGTTCCGGGGAAATGTTCTTCGAAATAAAAGTCGAGGAAATCTCTCGAATCAAAATCAACCTGCTGATATATGATGTAAACATTGTCATTCTCAATGAGTCCTTCTGCCACACCGTCAGTTATTCCGGCATTCTTTAATTTATTGTTGTACCAGGGGCTGTTTGGCATCCAGCTTCCCATGTAGACATAGTTTTCGTAATCCGACTTTTCAAAAGCGAGCGTATCTTCCATGTAGTAAAGATGTGACATATCGAAATAATAGAAATTGTCTTTGTGTGCCTGAAGATAATCCTCAAGTTCGGAAAAGCAGACACTCATTGTTCTGAATGCTTTTATCGATTCGTAATTTGTTTTCATTACAGGGAAACCGAAACGAATCGTCGCCAGGATAATCGCAACAATCAAAACAGCAAATGCAGGATTTAACTTCGTTTCTTTTTTCTTTTTGCTTTCAAATTCCCAGAGCGCGTATTTTATGATTACGGCCGTAAGCAAAACAAACTCCGCGATGTATATTATCTGAGTTACCCTGAAAGGGAATCGCCCATTCCATACCAGATAAATCCAGTCAAACATTCTCGCAACGATAATGAATGCCACATCACGAAGCACTTTGTATTTCTTCGAAACGAAAGCCATAATAACCACAAAGAAATATAAAAGAAAAACAAGAATGTTAATCGGTCTGTCCTGATATTCCAAAAGGTTGTATCTTACTATCGTCTTTAAAACTCCAAACAGTCTGACGGGTACAGACGGTTCTTTTTCGAGTCTTTCTTTTCTTGAAATTTCTTCAAGTTCGACAAAATTATCTCCGTTGACTTCGGGATCCATCAGTATATTGTAATGTTTGTTTATCGCATCATAGGATGACTTTGTGATTCCCATTCGATCATAAATTTCTTTGTGCGAATCATAATCCGGAAAACCTTCATAATCAAATAATCCTTCCGATGCATCCGTATATCTTTTGAACTCTTTCCAGTCTTCTGAAGAGTATGCGAGTTTGTTTATTCCCACACAGAAAACAAGAACTGCCGCAAACAGGCCGCCCGATACAAAGAGTCTTTTTATTCTGTCTTTTTCTTTTAACGCATCAAAAAGTTTGCCGACATATACCATTCCGAAAAAAGGTATAAGCATAAAGAATGCCTTGTCTCTGATTCCAAGTGACCAGACAGACAAGAGAAGAAACGGAAGGGCTTTTAAAATATACTTTTTCGTCTCGTCTTCTTCACTTAAAAGGAACAAAAGAAAGAGAGCCGCAGCCCCTGCAAATCCGGTTGCCAGTGTATACTGAGTCTTTGCGAAATACTGATAAAAGATTCCGGCAAATACAGTCATATAAATCACATAAACCAAAACAGTCTGCCAGATCTTTTTTGCAGTGGCAAGAGATTTGTACAAAAGAAGAATCATCACCGATGCAAACGAAGCGCACATGAAAATTCCGAACCATGGAATTCCGTTTCCTGTAACCCTGTAAAAAAGACTGATTACAAATCCCGAAATAATACCCATGTAATACATGTGAGGTTCGGGTGTTCCGGTCATTTCGCCCGAAGCAACAGTCTTTAGATATATATTGTCATTATCGATTAAAAAGGGAGCCGCAAGATTCCATACGACTATAAGAATCAAAACGCTTACAGCCGAAACAGCAAGAAGAATCAAAAGCCTTCCTTTATTCGTTTTTGTATTATCTTTTTCGTTCATTTTCTATCCTGAATAATCCTGTAAGTTTCCTATTTGATGTTATCCCATAAACATCTTATTTGCAACTTTTTTCCTGTTTTTCGTCTGTCGGATTGATCCGAAAAATAATTCATTTCCCGCTTTTCAAACTCACATTTTTCATTTTGCTTTTTTCTTTGGATCTTCCTCTTCGGGCTGCCTGCGAAGATTCCCTTCTTAGTTGTAAAAACATGCTGTTTTATGATAAAATCTATTAGATAAATTTCAAGACGGAGTATCTTTTGGAATGCTTAAATACGATAGGATAATAATCGGTGCAGGTTTATACGGTCTTTACGCCGCACTCTTTTGTGCGAAAAAAGGCCTGAAAGTTCTTGTGCTCGAAAAAGAATCTTCGGCTTTCACGCGTGCGACATACATTAATCAGGCCCGCGTGCACATGGGTTATCATTATCCGAGAAGCCTTGCCACCGCGGTCAAATCAGCCGGTTATTTTTCCAGATTTTGCGAAGATTATAAATTCTGCATACACTCTTCTTTCGAACAGATTTATGCCACATCCGGTGCTTTCAGCTGGACGGATGCAACGCAGTTCAAAACCTTCTGCGATGCTGCCGGCATAAAATGCGAAGAAGTATCGCCCGACAGATATTTCAACAAAAATACCTGTGACGGGGCATTTATAACAAAAGAATACACTTACGATGCACTGATTTTGAGAGATTATTTTCTCAAAGAAATCGAAAGCAATCCGAACATAACCCTTAAGTTTAATACCGGTATTACAAAGATTGAAAAAGATGATTCATCGATTCTGATTTCAGCAGGAAATGAATCATATGAAACTTCTTTTGTCGTAAATGCCACATATGCATCGGTAAACGAGCTCATCTCGATGCTTTCCGAAGATGATACTTTTCAGATAAAATACGAGCTTTGCGAAATCATTCTTTGCGAACCGAACGATATGTTAAAGAATGTCGGCATCACCGTTATGGACGGGCCTTTCTTTTCAATAATGCCCTTCGGAATGACGCCTTACCACAGTCTTACTTCCGTAACATTCACACCGCATTCGGTTAGTTTTGATACCAATCCGCAATTCAAATGCCAGGAAAAGGTTAAAGGAACGGATTTTGTCTGCAGTGCTTCCTCGCTCGGAAACTGCAACCTCTGTCCCGCAAAACCTGAAAGTGCATGGCCATATATGTCTCATCTGGCATCGAAATATTTAAAACCCGAATATGAATACAAATATCACTCATCGCTTTTCTCAATGAAACCGATACTGAAAAGTTCGGAAATCGATGATTCAAGACCCACCGCTTTTAAGTTTCTGGGCGGCATAAAAAAGGAAAGCGACGGTCCCGTATTCATGAGCGTTTTATCAGGCAAGATCAATACAATCTACGATATGGATGAGTACCTGATCTGATGCTTCTTTCGCTGATTGCAGCCGGAATTCCGGTTACAGACAGATATTTTTAATTACTATATTTCGGATATTACGACTGCTTTGTATATTACAATAATTACTCTGTATCGGAAATACCGAACGCTTTATATATCTAATTTTTGCTTTTGGGAAATCTTTTTTACAGATTTCAATGGAGAACTTCAATGGAAAATAAATTTGTTTCTGTTGTTTTATATCTGCATAATCATGAAAAATACATCGAAAACTTCTTGGAAAATTCGTTAAAAACGATCAGGGAAAACTTCGATCATTATGAGCTTATCTGTGTCGATGACAACTGCACAGACAAGACCATTTCTGTTGTCAAAGAGTATTTCTCCTCGAAATATCCCGACGACAATATTTCAGTTCTTAAGATGGGAACTTACCAGGGACTCGAATCTTCCATGAATGCGGGAAGGGATTTTTCAATCGGCGATTTCGTATTCGAATTCGATACTCCGCAGATTGATTACGATACGGAATACATCATGAAAGCTTTCGAATCCGTCACAAAGGGATTCGACATTGCAATCGTTGCACCGAAGAGCGGAACGAGACCTACCTCTGTTCTTTTTTACGGAATCTTCAATCTTTTCAGCAGAAACAACAATGCCATCTGCTCTGATTCTTTCCGTCTGATTTCAAGAAGAGCAATTAACAGAATCAAATCAATCAGCGATTTCGTTCCCTACAGAAAAGCTTTGTATGCCAACTGCGGACTGAAATGCGAAACAATCAAGTATAACCCCACTCAGAAAATCAAAAAGGAAAAAGAAGCCAACGAACGTCTCGATCTGGCTTTTGATTCTTTTGTATATTTCACAAATTTCCTGGAAAAACTTTCAATGGGAATCAGTGCATTTTTCCTGCTCTTTTCCGTCGGATCCGCTGCATATGCAATATGGGATCATTTCACAAACGGCTCCATAATGGAAGGATGGTCATCGACGATATGTTTCATGTCATTCGGATTTTTCGGAGTATTTGTTCTTCTGACGATCATTCTTAAATATCTTTCCGTGATCGTTAATCTTATTTTCAGAAGACAGAAATACATCGTTGAATCTGTTGAAAAAATAGGTGGAAACGTATGAATATAACACTTCTTTTCCCCGTATTAAACGAAAGGCTGCGTCTTCAAAAAGGAATAGAAACCTGTCTTTTTTATGCAAGAGAAAATATAGACATTCCTTTTAAACTTGTTATCGTGGATAACGGTTCGGATGACGAAACGCCGGAAATCGCAAAAAGTCTTACAGAAAAATATCCCGAAGTCGAATATCGACGCCTCGAAATCCGCGGTGTCGGCATCGCCTTTAAAACAGGTATCGAGGAATGCACATCCGATATCGTCGGATACATGGATATAGACCTTTCCACTGATCTTAAATACCTTAAGAAAACCTTGGAATTGTTCAAAGAAAGACCTTCCTTAATGTACGTTAACGGTTCGCGATTCAGCAGGGAATCAAACACCAGGGGGCGCAAATGGTACAGAAAGATCACTTCCGCAGGACTTGTATTCATTCTTAAACATTATCTCGGAATGAAATCTTCCGATGCGCTCTGCGGCTTTACTTTCTTACGAACTCCTTTTGCCAAAGAACTCGTTTCAAAATGTTCCGACGATCACGGCTGGTTCTACACTGTCGAAATGCTTCTTCGTGCAGAACGAATGGGTGTTGAAATTGAAGAAATCCCCGTCGAATGGGTCGAAGATTACAATACGACCGTGAAAGTTTTTAAAACCATCAAGAACTATCTTGTGCAGATATCCAAACTGAAGAAGGCTTTCAGAACTGAAGCAAAAGCAGAAAGAGTTTCAGGATAACTGCTGAAGAATACAAAAATAAATATTTAAACTTAAGCAATGCAGAGGCAGTGATAAAGAATTTCTGTTGTTTAGCAAAATTCTGATCTGCACCAGAGGTATACAACATGATAAAAAGAATAGATCTCAAAAGAGATTATGAAAAACATAAAGAAGAATATTTGAACGCAATAAAAAAATGCTGTGAAGATACAGCATTTTCAGGCGGAAAATACGCCGACAATTTCGAAAAAGAATTTGCGGAATACATCGGTGCACCATTCGTTCAGGGTGTAAACAACGGAACAAGCGCAATTCACTGTGCGCTCTCTTCTCTAGGCATAGGCCCGGGCGATGAGGTCATCGTTCCCGCGAACACATACATCGCTTCCGCATGGGGCGTAACATACACAGGTGCGACTCCCGTATTTGTCGACTGCACCGCAGACACCTGGGAAATCGATCCCGAAGCAGCAGAACGCGCAATCACCGATAAGACAAAAGCAATTCTCGGTGTCCATTTATACGGACAGCCTTTTGACTTTCCAGCAATCAAAAAAATCGCCGACAGGCACAATCTTTTTGTAGTCGAAGACTGTGCTCAGGCGCATGGTGCGAAGGTCGAAGGAAAAACTGTCGGAACTCTCGGAGAGCTTGGATGCTTTTCATTCTATCCCGGCAAAAACCTTTACGCATTCGGCGAAGGCGGTGCCGTAAGCTGCAAAACAAAAGAGCAGAATGATTACATTAATGTAATGAAAAATCAGGGCTGCAACGTAAGATACTATCACGAGATGATCGGATACAATTACCGTCTTGAAGGAATTCAGGGCGCCGTTTTAAGCGTATCCTTAAAGTATCTTCCCGCATGGACCGAAAGAAGACAGGCAATCGGAAACGAGTACATAAAGAAGATAAACAATCCTTATATTAAACTGCAGGCACACCCTTCTAATACGGAATGCGTATTCCATCTTTTCGAAATAATGACAGAGGGCGATCCCGAAAAATTCGTCGCTTACATGAAAGAAAAAGACATCGAATGCAACCGCCATTATCCCGTGCCCTGCCATCTTCAGAAAGCATACGCACACCTCGGATATAAGGAAGGCGACTGTCCAAACGCAGAAGCGCTTGCCGCTCACTGCGTAACTCTCCCGCTCTTCCCAGAAATGACGGATGACGAAGTTGCAAGGGTTATCGAAGCAGTAAATGCCTACACATTATAAATTTTTTAACCGGTAAATCAGTTTTTCAAAAACTTAAGGCGACAGTTCCGGAAACACAGGCGACACAAGCCTTGTTCTCGCAGTCGTAAAAGAACTCACCGAAAAACTCGGCGACTCAATAAAAGCCGAGAGAAACAGCCATCTGCTTAGAATGCAGCTCGATATTCCTGTCGGTTTGGAAAAATAATGTAGTTCATGCACCCTTCAGGATTCATTTTTTCTGTTGTATTTTCTCTTCGCTTTTTTTGTTTGACATCCATAAATTTTTTCAGCCAAATCTATTTGATTTTCAGCCATACTGCAGGTCTTACACCGACACGCGAAGCAGTGTAAAGACCGATCCCATCATCATATTCATCAATTACTCTTCCGTAACTGTCCACACATGAAACATACTCCGTATCGCCGTATGTAACCGAAGAACGAAGCCACCACGTGCATGAACTTGCAACGAAGTCCGCAGTGCGGTCATTTACACCATGGAAGTATTCTTTTGCTTCTTCACTGCTTAACAAAAAAACTTTCCCGAAGCCGTAATCTTTTATCAGTGCCTTTTCAGAATCATTAAACTCATTAATGTAATAATCGTTATTCAGGAATTTTTTCATATCGCTTTTATCCCAGAGATTATCTCTGCGAACGGGCTTTGAATCCACGCTTTTATCCGCATAAAAGGCATGAACATCCAAAGGTCTCTGACTGTCTCCTCTTGGCAGTCCGTTGAAAACCATGGTATCCACAACACGTTCCGTAATCAGCAGTACTCTCGTATCCTCAACCGCCAGAACCCTCCACGAATTGCTCCAGTTTTTATTCCCGAAAACAATAACATCCCCAACCTTAACCGAATGACCGATAAGTTTACGATAGGAAATATATCTTTTAAGATTCGGGGCCAGTACATATTTACTCAAAACGAACGTAAGTATAAAAGTCAAAACCAACGCAACGACAATTATCGCCTGTTTCTTTTCTTTTTGCATAGAATGTTTCCTCTTTTTCAAAAACCTTTTCCTTGTTTTAAAACGCTTTTTCTTTCCCCAAAGCGTTTTCTCTTTCTCAGCGTCCTTTTTTAAAGTATTTTCTTCTATACAATATAAACAAGCTGATAATCTATTCGTTACAGTTTTCAAAAAGATAAGGATACGAACCATTACACAAACTTGACCTGTCGCCGTCCTGCCTTCAGTCTTATCTCGCTAAAGAAATAAGTTAAGCACTTAAACATCGGCATCAATAAAACACCCATTCTTTATATTTAAATTATTTTTCGGGACTACCATTTTCCATTCAGAATCATATACTCCTTCAACTTTCTTTCTTGACAGATAGTGTTTGCTCTTTCCAATCTTTTTTACACACCTCAAAAAATGTCTTCGAAAGTCCATGACATTCCTCTAAATTACTCAAAAGAAAACCAGTCTTTTGATAAAGAAACTGATTATTATACTCTTCAAGGATGGAAAACGCTTCAACCGAAGCAGAACGTCGTTCATTGATGGAGGCAATTCGTTCAATAGAAAAATAGAATACTCATTGTATTCAAAAAAGAGAGCCAATTAAGACTCTCTTTTTTTTTATATTATTTTAAGTAAAGATATGGATTTCCAATGTATAATCTGCTACCACTTCCGGTGCTTTGAGAATAATGAGAATCAAATTCAATTTGAAAATCATTACAACCCGTTAAGTCAATAGATACTTTCACTGGCGTGCTTGTTTTAGTCATCTCTGGAGAAGAATAAACCAACTTATCATCTTTGTAGATAAATACCTGATTGGTATAGTTGTAGTTATAACCTTCTGGAACAAAAAGCGTACATTCAAACTTTTTATATTTGTAATTTAATAACCACTCATAAGGACCCACTCTACTTTGGTTGAGAGTACTATTAACCATTGCATATCCATATATATTTCCATAGATATCCAAAACACCATTTTCTATTGAACCATAACGTGAACCGATGTTTTTTAATGAATCAATCAAAATAGGTTTTTCTTTTAGTTTAACTTCTTCGTTATCCCTAGTAGTATAAAAATAGCAATCTCCTATGCAGAACTTAAAATTTGATGGTATCCAATAATAGTCATAAAGAGCAATATAAACAGTATCTACTCCTGTTATATTTATATCAAAAGGAACGGCTCTTGATTTCTTATCCATTATTGGCGATTGATATAGCAGAAAATGATTACCATCACCATCATCACCAAACACCTTCATATTTGCATATGTGTTACTGGACACACCTTCCGGAATATAAAGAGTGCCTTTAAGCTGATTAAAATTTCCATCGTTTGTATATACATATTCAGTACTATCTTTTTGTTCAAGAATGTATGCGAATGAAAACTTTTGGCCATACTGATCAGCAAGACAATAATCTGGAGCTTTTCGTGGTGTGCTACCAATAGATTTGAGTTGGTCTGGTCTGACATATTTAGCAACAAAAGGTTTATATGAACCTATGTCCGTTGGTACATAATTTCCTCTACTTATACCGTAAGCTTTACAAATATTATCGAATTCTACAGAGTTTGCAAATCCTGCAAAAACTTCGTCTCTCGACATCCCATCTTTAAGTTTATATAACCAATCAGTGTAGCCGGCTTGGTCATATGTTCTTCCCATGATTGCAGTGTAGAGATTCTTAACGTAATCGCCGTTGCTAAGTTTCTTTTTGACATACTCATCACTGAAAACAAAATCATGCGCGCATTTTGAACCGGTAATCTGACCTTTTATAAGTTTATTCACCCAGTCCTCCTGACCGTCTTTATCACCGATTCTTCCGAGGCAAACCTTGTAGAGCCTTTCAACGAACATATTCACGTTGTTTAACTGGTTCGGATTATATCCTGCTTCCCAATATCCCGCTGTAATTTTAAGTTTACTACAGATTTTATAATACT
>JAEEGL012531069.1_pt1 | contig 28983 bp, 31 predicted proteins | sample 9134231 | NCBI WGS metagenome assembly JAEEGL01 (sample SAMN16246548, study PRJNA631951) | gut metagenome | biome: gut microbiome; feature: rumen; material: fiber-attached | host: Bos | place: Iran: Karaj | collected 2018-10 | reverse complement strand
ATGATAAATTATGCAAGAGACTATATGATAGATAAAGGATTTATATATTGTATCCCACCTTTCATGATTAGGGGCGATGTTGCAAATGGTGTTGTTTCATTTGAAGAAAAGGACACTATGATGTATAAAATAGAAGGTGAAGACTTATACTTAATTGGAACTAGTGAACATTCTATGATTGGTAAGTTTAAAGATCAAATTATAAAACGTGAAGAATTACCAATTAATATGACAAGTTACTCTCCTTGTTTTAGAAAAGAAGGAGGAAGCCATGGATTAGAAGAAAGAGGATTATATAGAGTTCATCAATTTGAAAAACAAGAGATGATTGTTATATGTGAACCTAGTGAATCTATGGAATGGTATGAAAAAATGTGGAAACTTACTGTAGATTTATTTAGAAACTTTGATATTCCAGTAAGACAATTAGAATGTTGTAGTGGAGATTTAGCAGACTTAAAAGTTAAATCATGTGATATTGAAGCATGGAGTCCAAGACAACAAAAATACTTTGAAGTAGGAAGTTGTAGTACATTAGGAGATGCTCAAGCAAGACGACTTGGAATTCGTGCTAAAGGAGAAAATGGGACATATTATTTACATACATTAAATAATACAGTAGTTGCTACTCCTCGTGGATTAATAGCCTTAATTGAAAATAATTATCAAGAAGATGGATCTATTAAAATACCTCAAGCACTACGACCATATATGGGTGGAAAAGAAAAAATTGTTCCTAAAAAATAGGAGGTAATATGTTTGGAATATTAATGTTGATAGGTGGAATTGTTTTACTTGTAGGAGTAATTGCTGCTATATCAGTATTCTTGTATTTTAAAATAAAATTTAGAAAAGTATTAGATGATGCTGGATTCGAAGGACAAAATATAGGTGATATTATAAGAGAAGCAAGACTACAAGATGAAGTAGAGCCTAAAAGTTTAGCAAGTATGGATAGAATCTATTTAAGTCAAATAAAAGAAGATTTTCCAGGTATTAATATAAGTGAAATAAAAAGACAAGCAGAAGAGACTATATTAGACTGTTATAGATGTGTTGAAATAAATGATAGTAGTAAATTAAAAGGTAAGATTCAAAGCTTTGTTGATAAAATGATTAGTGAGTATGATGGTAAAAATGTAAAGTTTAATGACTTTAAAATTCATAATACCGTGCTTTCTAATTATAAAAAAGATGGAAAAACTGCAAGTATATTTTTTGCATCAGCCTATGAGTATAATTTAAGTGTTGATGGTAAAGAAAAAAAGATACAAGATAGAGCTAAAGTAGAATTTATATATGTTTTAGATGAATCTGAATTAGCTGATAAACAAAATGTAATTGATATTCATTGCCCTAATTGTAATAGTCCAATTACTAATTTGGGTAATCATAAATGTAGTTATTGTGGTACTGCTGTAGTGTTAGTACTTGGTAGAGTATTTGCATGTAATGACATTAAAAGGTACTAAAAATATATACAAAATGCGTAAAATATGGTATAATGAGTTTGTAAATTAATTTTAGATAGGAGATGTTTTATGGGATTAATTAAAGCTGTTGTTGATGCTGCTGGAGGAGCTATAAAGAGCACTCTAAAAGATCAATGGAAAGATTATATTAAATGTGAAGATTTAGGAAATGATATCTTAATGAAGAAGGTAACTACTCCAAATGGTATTATTTCAAAAGATAGTGCAATTCAAGTTGCACCTGGACAAATTGCAGTAATATTCCAAAGCGGACAAGTTTTAGACGCTACTGCAGAAGAAGGAATTTATACATTCGATCAATCTAGTTCACCAACTTTCTTTGCTGGACAATTTGGTGAAGTATTTAAAGAAATGTGGACACGTTTCGTTTACAATGGAGGAGTTAGTAAGGAACAAGCTGTATTCTATATTAATGCTAAAGAAATCATTAATAATAAGTTTGGAACACCTGCACCAATTCCATTCCAAGATTGGTCACATCCAATTCCAAATCAAATGACTGGAAGTATAACTCCATTAAGAGTAGAAGTTAAATGTTTTGGTAAATATACATTTACTATTAGTGATCCTGCTATATTTATGAGTAAAATTGCAGGAACTGCTGAAGAATATAGAAAAGATGATATTATTGAACAAATGAGAAGTGAAGTTATTTCTTCATTCCAAAATGTATTAAATGAATTAGGAAATAGTGAACATAAAACTCCAGTACTAGAACTTCCTAGTGCTACTGATGAAATAAAAACAATGATGGATGAAAAAGTATTCGATCAACCAATTAGAGATCGTGGTATGAGTATCAAAGGTTTCGTTGTTGAATCTGTAACATTAGATGATGAATCTAGTAAGAAAATTGATGAATACGAATTATCTTCAAATACAGCTATGCAAAGAGGAAAACTTGTTGGTTCTTATGGAGATGCTGTTAAAGATGCCGCAAATAATGCAAATGGAGCTGCAAATGGTCTATTCGGAGTTGGTATGATGAATATGGCTTCAGGTGGAGTTCTAGGAGGAGCTGCTATGGGAGCTTTCCAAGATGGAAATAATAATGGTGCTAGTGGGGCTAATGGATATTGTAGTAAATGTGGTACTCCATTAACTGGACCATTCTGTTCAAAATGTGGAACTAAGGCAGGAGAATAATTAAATATAAAAAAAGAACTCTAAGGAGTTCTTTTTAGTTATACAATTTATTTATCACAGATTAAATTTATAATAATTTTAGTTATAAAAATTTAAATATTTTCTTTATTTTTCAATACATTTTCAGTAATAAAAAATTTTTATATCTTATAAATAATTAATTTGACAGTTATTTTTATTGTTGCTAGAATAGTTAATTACCAACGTTAAGTGAGGTGTATTTATGAATAATAAAGAAATATATAATGCTTGTAAAGAAGACCCGTCCCTCGTGTTTTCATATATTAAACAAGGAAGTTTTGAAATAGTTTATAATTTGGTAGAAAAAAATATTATTAGTATTAATGAAGTAGATCTTTTAGGTAATGATGTCATGACTAGATTACTTAAGGCAAAAGAATATAATTATGTAATAGAATTAATGAAAAAGAAAAATTGGGATGTTAATCATCAAAATGAAGAAGGTAATACTTTCGGTCATATTTTAGCTATGGATAATTCTCCAATGGCAGTAAAAGTAGTAGAGGCATTAACTAAGAAAAGTAATTATCTACCTAACATTAAAAACAAAAGAGAAGAAACTGCTATGGATATAGCTTTAAATAATAATTATTTATGCACAGCATTTAAATTATTAGAAGATAAAAGATTTGATAATATTAATTTCAATTCATTTAAAAACTTATTTATTACTAGTATTCAAAATAAGTATTATGGAAAATATTCTAAAATTACTAATCTAGAAATAATAGTAGAAACTTTAGAGAAAAAAGAATTAAGTAATACATTAAAAATGATTATAGATTGTATTAAAGAAAATATGGATAGAATTAAAAATGATATTATGAATAATAGAAGTTATACTTTAGAAGCTATTATTAATAATTATGCAAGAGCTTAGGCTCTTTTTTTATTGTATTATTTAAAAATGTTTGTTAAAATATATGAGAATGAAATGAGGGATATTATGCGTATACCGGATTATAAAGAAGCTAGAACTAGAGATAAAAGACTTTATAAGAGATTGGATTTTGAGTTAGATGAAAAAGTTTTAAACAAATATAGTGGAAAAAAATATTTTATTAAAACTTATGGTTGTCAAATGAATGAACATGATAGTGAAAATATCGCAGCTCTTTTAGAAAAGTTAGGTTTTTCTAAAGTAGATAACTATTTAAAGGCCGACTTAGTACTTTTAAATACATGTAGTATAAGAGAAAATGCTCATAATAAAGCTTTTGGTATGTTAGGTAGACTTAAACACTTAAAACTAGAAAAAAAAGATTTAATTATTGGATTAACTGGATGTATGGCACAAGAAGCTAGTGTAGTTGAAGAAATACTTAGAGATTATAAATTTGTTAATTTTGTTTGTGGTACTCATAATTTAAATGAATTACCTAATATTATAGATAAATCTATAGAAGAAAATACCCAACAAATAGAAGTATATTCTAGAGAAGGTGATTTATATGAAGGATTACCTGTGATTAGAACTAATAATTATAAAGCATATGTTAATATAATTTATGGTTGTGATAAATTTTGTACTTATTGTATAGTTCCTTATACTAGAGGAAGAGAGCGAAGTAGAGCTAAAGAAGATATCTTGGCTGAAGTAGATGAATTAATTGCTCAAGGATATAAAGAAATAACTTTATTAGGGCAAAACGTTAATGCTTATGGAAAAGATTTATATGATAACTATAATATGGGAGATTTGCTTGAAGATATCGCAAAGAAAGATATCCCTAGAGTGAGATTTATGACTTCTCATCCATGGGATTTTACTGATAAAATGATTGAGGTAATTGCTAAATATAAAAATATTATGCCTAGTATTCATTTGCCAGTACAAAGTGGAAGTAATAAAGTATTAAAACTTATGGGTAGACGTTATACTAAAGAAAGTTATTTAGAATTATTTCATAAAATAAAAGATACTATTCCTAATGTTAGTGTTAGTACGGATATTATTGTAGGATTTCCTTCTGAAACAGAAGAAGATTTTCTTGATACTTTAAGTTTAGTAGAAGAATGTAAGTATGATAATGCATTTACTTTTATATTTTCAACAAGAGTAGGAACACCAGCTGAAAAGTTAAAGGATGATACTCCATTAAATGAAAAAGAAGAAAGACTTCAAAGATTAAATGAAGTAGTTAATAAATATTTCTTAGAAAATAATAAAAAATTAGAGGGAAAAGTTCTAAATGTATTAGTGGAAGGTACCTCAGAAAAGAAAGATATGTATTATGGATATAGTGATACTAATAAGTTAATAAATTTTACTAGTGATAGAAAATTAAATGCAGGAGATCTAGTAGATGTAGAAATTACTGAGGCTAAGACATGGAGTTTAGATGGAAGAAGTAAATAATAGTTTAGATGAAGTAATAAAATGTATTAAGAATTCTAAGGAATATAAAAAGTGTATTTTATTAAAAAGTAAAATGGATAATAATTCTGAGATAAAAGAATTAGTAAAAGAAATAAAATTAAAACAAAAAAAATATATTAGAAATAATGATTCTAATACACTTAAGGAATTAAAAGAATTAGAAAAAAGGTTAAATGAAATACCAATATATCATGTCTATTTAGAAAACTTAGAAGTAGTTAATAATATGATTAATTATGTAAAAGATGAATTAAATGATTATTTTTATAATTTATTAAATAAAAAATACTAGGTAACTAGTATTTTTCTAATTCTTCTAAAATCTCTTTTACAGTATCATTTATAAAATTTTTAATTATATCTATATTTACTATATAATTCTTTTCTTGTTTAGAATTCTCTATAATAATACTCATTTTATTTATTAAAATATCTAACTTTTCTATAGGTATTTCAGAAATAATTGTATTTGGTATTTTTAAATCTTCATAAAATAAAGATAGATTTAAATTATATTCATCAATTAGTAAAGTGTTTAGATTAGTATAATCTGAATATATTAATTTAGTATATTCATCAGGTTCACTATTTATAATAGTTCCATCTAATAATTTCATGGAATTACCATAAGATAATGCTTGATGAATCTTTTCATTCCATAATTTGTCTGTGTATAAGTGAATAAAATATCCTAAATCAAATGAATTATACTTAAAAGTTGGATATCTTTTTACAAATATATCAATATTAGGGATATCTTTTCTTGTATTTATAATAAAATGTGAAATAGATCTATCTTGTCCAATTTGTTTAGAAATATCCGGAGCAATTGAACCTAAATAATAGTCTTTTTCATCTTCTATTTTTAAGTTATTTTTTAATTCTTTAGCTATTGCTAAATGGATAATACTTGATGCCATTTAACCACTTCCTATTCTCTACATAATTATAACATAATATATATCTTTTTAGTACTTTTTTTTAGGCTTTTACATATATTAATTTAGGAGGAATATATGACTAATTATAAAGAAATTGTTACTAAAGCGATTGTTTCTAAAGGTAAAAAGTTATTTACTACAGAACATAGTGTATCCGTAACTAATCCATCTACTATATTAGGTTGTTGGGTTATTAATCATAATTTTAATGGCGTTAAAAATGGTAATGATATTGTAATAGATGGAAATTATGATGTAAATATATGGTATTCTTATGATAATGATACAAAGACTGATGTTATTAAAGAGAATAATAAATATCATGAAGTAGTTCATATGAGAAATATAGATGATATAGAAGGAGAAGAAATAATTGTTAGAAGTTTAAAACAACCTAATCCCGTAAAAGTAGAAATAGATAATGGTAAAGTAGTTTATACTATAGAAAAAGAATTAGGAATTGAGTTAGTTGGAGATATAAAAGTAAGAATAGAAGCAAGTGATGAAGATGATAATTGGGATGATATTGTAGAAGAAAAAAATATTGAAGAAGCAATTGAAAATGAGGTAAAAGAAGATTATATAGAAGACACTATATAATCTTTTGTTAACAAAAAATAGTTGACAGATAAATATTTATATATTATAATATCTTTGACATTTAGAAATGGAGGGATATTATGGCAGTTAAATTAAGATTAACAAGAATGGGTGCTAAGAAAAGACCAACTTATAGAATCGTTGCTACTGATAGTAGAAGACCTAGAGATGGTGAATATTTAGAATTAATAGGTACATACGCACCACTTGATTCACAAACAAAAATTAATGAAGAAATAGCTTTAAAATGGTTAAATAATGGAGCTGTTCCAACAGATACGGTTAAAAACTTATTTAGTAAAGAAGGAATCATGAAGAAATTTGCAGATTCTAAGAAGAAAGGTAATTAATCATGAATTTAATAGAGTTAACAGAAGAAATAGTAAAAGCTTTAGTAGTTAATAAAGATAGCGTAAGTGTAAAAGAATTTGAAACAGAAGAAGAAAATGTAATGTTAATTCAAGTAATGGTAGATGATTCTGATATGGGACGTGTTATTGGTAAAGAAGGACGTACTGCTAATGCCATTAGAACCTTAGTACAAGCAAGTAGTGCACTAGGGGATAATAAATACATTAAAATTGATATTGATAAATTTTAGGAAGTCTTTAGACTTTCTTTTTTTATTCTATTAGTATATAATTAAATATGAGGTATAAAATATGAATGAAGAATTAATAATGCCAACACATGTTGGAATAATTATGGATGGAAATGGTAGATGGGCTAAAGAAAGAGGAATGATTCGTTCTATGGGTCATAAGGCTGCAATTGATACCATTAAAGAATTGTGTATACATATGTCAGATGTAGGACTTAAGTATTGTTCAGTATATGCTTTTTCTACTGAAAACTTTAAAAGAGAAAAAAGTGAAGTAGATTTCTTAATGGATTTATTTACTAGAGTATTTGAGCAAGGAATAGATTTCTTTAATGAAAAAAATATAAAAGTAATATTTTCAGGTAAAAAAGAACCACTTCCTAAAAAAGTATTAGAAGCAATGGATAAAATAACAGATAATACAAAAAATAATACTGGATTAGTATTTAATGTATGTATAAATTATGGTTCTCATTCTGAATTAGTAGATACTACTAAAAAGATATGTGAATTATATAAAAATAATAAAATAAGTTTAGATGATATAAATGAAGAATTAATTACAAAAAATTTATATCAAGATTTACCACCACTTGACTTTGTTATTAGAACTAGTGGAGAATTAAGACTTAGTAATTTTATGATGTGGCAAGCAAGTTATGCAGAGTTTTATTTTCCAGAAACTTATTTTCCAGATTTTAATAGTAAGGAATTTGATAAAGCAATATTAGAGTTTAATAAAAGAAATAGAAGATTTGGAGGAGTAAAATGACAAAAAGAGTAATTAGTGCCATTGTAATGGTTTTAATATTTATTCCATTTGTAGTAATTGGGGATTTACCATTTGCAATATTTACTTCCATACTTAGTTTAGTTGGTTTATATGAATTATTAAAAGTACGTGAGTCTAAAAAGAAATTTCCAATAATATTAAAAATAATTGCTTATTTATTAACTTTATATTTTTCATTATATAACACTTCATCAATTGAGATATTTAATAAATTTGATTATCGTGTTATATCACTTATTATATTTGTATTTATAAGTCCAATGGTATTTATTAATGATAGTGATAAATATAATTTTAATGATGCATTATTTTTAATAGGATCAGTATTATTTTTAGGTTTTAGTTTTAATTTAATCATTATTACACGTAATTATGATATTACATATATCATATACTTATTATTGATAACTACTATTACTGATACTTTTGCTTTATTTACTGGTAAACTAATAGGTAAACATAAATTATGTCCTAAAATAAGCCCTAAAAAGACAGTAGAAGGTTTAATTGGGGGAGTTATTATGGGTACTTTTGTAGCAGCTTGTTTTTACAATACAGTAATTAATGGAAGTGTCTCTTTAGTATTAGTTATTGTTTTAACTTTAATTTTAACTTTAATAGGTCAATTAGGAGATTTAGCATTTTCTTCGATAAAAAGATATTATGAAGTAAAAGATTTTGGAAATATAATACCAGGTCATGGAGGTATATTAGATAGATTTGATAGCTTAATATTTGTTACTTTAGCATTTATTATCTTGATGGGAATATTATAGGAGGAAGATATGTCAACAATTATTAATATATTATTATTCATAGTTATTCTAGGAATAATAGTTTTTGTTCATGAAGCAGGACATTTTATTCTTGCTAAATTATGTGGAGTTTATGTTTATGAATTTGCATTAGGGATGGGTCCAAAAATCTGTGGATTTAAAAAAGGTGATACAGAATATAATTTACGAGCTATTCCAATAGGAGGATTTTGTCAATTAGCAGGAGAAGACTTAGATGATGATGATGAAAAGAAAATTCCTAAAGAAAAACGTCTTCAAAGTAAAAAGGCTTGGCAAAGATTTTTAATAATGGTATTTGGCCCTATGAATAATTTTATTCTAGGAATAATATTAGTATTTTTAATAGCCCTTATATGGGGTGGAGCAACAATGAATCCAGTTATTACAAAAGTAGAGAAAGACTCAGCTTCTTATGTAGCTGGATTAAAAGCTAAAGATAAAGTATTATATATTAATAACAATAAAATAGAAACAAGTGATGATTTATCCTTATATTTAGCATTAGCTCCAACAAGCAAAAAAAATAAAATAGTTGTATTAAGAAATAATAAAGAAACTACTATAAAAGTAAAACCTAAAAAAATAAAAATAGATGGGAAAGAAAGTTATAAATATGGTATTGAGATTAGACAAAAGAAAACAAAAGGTTTTGTTAATTCAATAGTTTATACTTATAAAAAGACAAAGTCTATTTTTAAACAGATGTTTATAACAGTTAGTTATTTATTTACAGGTAGAGTTCATTTGAGTCAATTATCAGGGCCGGTTGGAATTTATTCAATAGTTGGAGAACAAAGATCTACTGGAGGAGTTATGAGTCTTATATACTTAACTGCTTTCTTAAGTATTAATGTTGGATTTATTAACTTACTTCCAATCCCAGCTTTTGATGGGGGACATATATTATTTATAATTATTGAAAAAATTAAAGGTTCACCAGTAAAGGCTGAATTAGAAAATAAAATCCATACTATATTTTTAATATTACTTATGTTATTAATGGTTATAATAACTATTAATGATATATTGAGGTTATTCTAATATGATAGTTTATGTTATGTTAATATTATCTGTTATAACATTTACATTAATAATAGATATATTTATAAATAATAATAAAAAATCTGTTATAAAAGAAAAAATGACAGATGATGTAGGGATTTTATTTGAAGATAAAAAGTAATATTCATTACTTTTTTATTTTGATATAATAAATATATATGGAGGTGATACTTTTGATAGTAGGTGTATTAGTTGAAATAAGTGCTAAAGCTGTTGATAAAGTATTTGAGTATCATGTTCCGAAGTCTTTAGAAAAAAGTATTAAAGTAGGAATCAGAGTATTAGTTCCTTTTGGAAATATGAAGTTAGTTGGATTTGTATTAGAAATAAAAAATGAAAAGACAACTACAAAAGATTTAAAAGAAATAATTAGTATTATTGATAAAGACATTGTTTTAAACAAAGAATTATTAGAATTAGGTAATACTATGAAAAATATGACTTTAGCTACTTTAATTAGTTGCTATCAAGTAATGTTACCAAAAGCTTTAAAAGCAAAAGTTAATAATAATGTTAGTATTAAGTATGATATATTTTATAAATTGAATTTAAATTATGATAAAACCTTAAAGTTTAATTCTTCACAAGAAAAAATAATAGAATTAGTATCTAATAATAAAGTATTAAAAAAAGACTTAGTAGAAATATCATTAAGTAGTTTAAATACTTTAGTAAAAAAAGGTGTTTTAATAGAAGAAAAGTGTGAACACTATCGTCTTAATTATGAAAATGAAAAAAAAGATAATAAAATATTAACTAGTGATCAAGAAAAAGTAGTTAATGAAGTAATAAATAATAGTCCTAATACATATTTACTACATGGAGTTACTGGTAGTGGTAAAACTTTAGTATATATGGAAATAATAGATTATTATTTAAAAAAGGGTAAAACTAGTATTGTTTTAGTTCCAGAAATTAGTTTAACTCCACAAATGATAGAAAGATTTAAATCCCGTTTTGGAAATAATATTGCCGCAATTCATTCATCTTTATCTGATGGGGAAAAATATGATGAATATAGAAGAATTTCAAGAGGAGAAGCTAAAATTGTTATTGGAGCTAGAAGTGCTATTTTCGCACCACTATCTAATATTGGGATAATTATTATTGATGAGGAACATAGTGATTCATATAAGCAATCTGATCCTAGTCCAAGATATCATGCAAGAGATATCGCAATTCTTCGTAGTAAATATCATAACTGTAGTGTATTATTAGGTTCTGCTACTCCATCTCTTGAAACTATGGCTAGAGCTTTGAAAGGAGTATATAAATTACTAGAGATTAAAAATCGTATTAATGGTAATTTGCCTAAAGTAAATATTATAGATATGAATAAAGAAATAAAAAAAGTAAGAGGACATTTTTCTTTAGAATTAATAGATAAAATTAGAGAAAGATTAGAAAAAAAAGAACAAATAATTCTTCTCCTTAATAGAAGAGGATACTCTTCTTTTGTAACATGTAAAAACTGTGGATATACATTTAAATGCCCACAGTGTGATATTACTCTAACTTATCATAAAAGTAGTAATACACTTCGTTGCCATTATTGTGGTTATGGAGAAAAAGTATATGATACTTGCCCATCCTGCAAAGAAAAAGCCTTAAGTAATTTAGGAATAGGTACAGAAAAAATAGAAGAAGAATTAACTAGTATATTTCCATCTAATAAAATACTTAGAATGGATTATGATACTACTAGTAAAAAAGGTATGCATGAGAAGATGATAGATAAGTTTAAAAATCATGAATATGATATTTTACTAGGAACTCAAATGGTATCTAAAGGATTAGATTTTAAGGATGTAACATTAGTAGGGGTTATTAATGCAGATACATCTTTAAATATTCCGGATTTTAGAAGTAGTGAAAATACATTTTCGTTGCTTAGCCAAGTAGCAGGTAGAAGTGGAAGAAGTGAAAAAGAAGGAGAAGTTATAATTCAAACATATAATCCAGATCATTATGCTATCTCACTAACAAAGAATCATAATTATTTAGAGTTCTATAAAAGAGAAATGAACATTAGAAGACAATTAAAGTATCCACCATATTACTATATATGTAATATTAGAGTAAAGGGTAAAGATTCTAAATATACGTTAAATGAAGCTATTAAAATAAGAAATAGTTTAGAAAGAAACTTTAAATCTACTATTATTCTAGGACCTAATAGTTCGAGTTTATTCAAAATAAATAATATTTATAGATATAATATAATTCTAAAATACAAAAAAGAAGACTCGTTATACCTAGTATTATCCAAAGTATTAGACCATTATAAAAACAATAATAAAATTAAAGTAGATATTGATTTTAATCCTAGTCAAATGCTTTAATTTATGTTATTCTATTATTAGAATAGAGGTATTGTTTATGAACGATAAAGATGAATTAGAATTTAATAAAAAGAATAGAGAGGATTATGAAAATCTAATGGAAGAATCATCAAGTAAAAAAGATATGTATTGGGATAAAAATAATCCATTTGTAAAACTATTATTAGCGCTAGTTGGGATGGTTATCTTAGCGGGGGCAGCTTATTATATAGTTACATATTTTTTAAATCGTTAGATTTTTTTCTTAAGTGGTAGGAGGTGATAAGAGTGTTAAAGGAGTATTTAAAAAGATTAGATGTATTAAAAATAATAAAAGAAATAAAAACAAATGATAAGTATTTTAATAAAAGCGCAACTAATTTATCAAACTCTTTTATGTGTATTTCAAATGAAATAGCTCTTTTCATTTTCTATGATGCTTTATATAAATATAAAATTATTATTGATGATGATAATTTATTAGAAGAATATTTAAATCAAATAGATAAGTTATATAAAAAGATGGATAACTTTGAAGATATTAAATATGGTGTTAATAGATTAATATGTAAATCTTTAATTAATAAATTTGAAATCAAAAATATAAATGATCCATTTTATAAAGAAATAATAATTTCTAATATATATGATAAATATTTAAAAGATGGATATTTTATTCATGGATTTCATTCCATTTATTTAGAAGATATAAAAGAAAAAGGATTTACTCCAGAAGAATATAATAATTATTATGATAGATTTGAGAAAGTAAATGATATATTTGAAAAATATAATCAAGCAAAAATTATAAATAAAGATTTCAAATCTAAAAGTGTATATTTCACAGATGATTTCATAATGAGTTGTTATTACTCTTTATATTCACCACTTTTCTTTTATAAGTTTTTATTTAATGAAGAATCTTTTGGTAATAGAATTAGAAAAGAAGATTGTTTGTTAAGTGATTATGATGTATTGAATAGACACTTGAAAAGGTTTATGAATAGTAATTCTTTTAGTGAAAGTGATAAAAAATTTATTTTAGATTTAGTAGAAGATGAATGTAAATTACTTCATAAAAAGAAAAGTTCTATAAGTTTACTTGTAGTTAAAAGAAATAAGATATTTGATAAGGATTTAAAAAAAGAAGAATACTTAAAAGATAAAAAAGATATATATGAAATAGTAGATAGAATGTTAAATCCTAAATATAGTAATTTAGAATATGATAAATATTTATCTAAGGAAGATTTTGAAATAATCGAATTAGATAATTATGAATTAGAAAAAGAAAATAAAGAAGATATTCCTAGTATAAATAATAAATATGGTGGAGTATCGATATTATTATTACTTGGATGTTTATTTATTAGTTTAGGGGTTATTATTAGTATATTTAGTGTGCTTGGAGGATGATTATATGAAAATAGTTTTTATGGGTACCCCGGATTTTTCTTTAAATGTATTACAGGGTTTAATTGATAATTATGAAGTTGTGGGTGTTGTAACTCAACCTGATAAGAGAGTAGGAAGACATCTTGAATTAAGGGAAACACCAGTTAAGAAGTTAGCCTTAGAAAACAATATAAAAGTACTTCAACCAGAAAAGATAAGAGAAGATTATAAAGAAGTATTAGATTTAAATCCTGATATAATAATAACTTGTGCTTATGGGCAAATAATACCAAAAGCAATATTAGATTATCCTAAATATGGATGTATTAATGTTCATGCATCACTTCTTCCTAAATATAGAGGAGGTTCACCTATTCATAAAGCTATAATTAATGGTGAAGAAAAAACAGGAATTACTATTATGTATATGGATGAAGGAATGGACACAGGAGATATTATTTCTCAAAAAGAAATTGATATTTTAGATACTGATAATTTAGAAAGTGTACATGATAAATTGAGTATATTAGGATCTCGATTATTACTTGATACTTTACCTAGTATATTTGAAGGTACTAATAATCGTATAAAACAGGATTCTAGTAAAGTTAGTTATGCTTATAATATAAAAAGAGAAGAAGAACATATTGATTTTAATAAAACTAGTAGAGAAATATTTAATCTAATTAGAGGATTGTCTCCTATACCTAGTAGTTATGCACTTCTTTTTAATGAAGAAATGAAAATATATGAATCTAGAATACTAGATAAAGAATATAAAGGTATTTGTGGAGAAATAGTAGAAATTACTAAAGAAGGTATTATTGTTAAGACAAAAGATTCATCTATTTTAATTACTAAAGTAAAACCTTTTGGTAAGAAATTAATGAATACATCTAGTTATATTAATGGAATTGGTAGGGATAAATTAATAGGGGAGGTATTTTCCTAATGAAAAGAATAAAAGAAGTAATTTCAAAAATTCAAGAATTTAGAAAAAAGTCTTATGGGAATTCTATCTTATTCTTTGGGTTTTATTTAATATTTTTTATCATAGTAATTGCCTTAATTAGGACAAGCCCTGCAAAAAAAGATGTGGAATATCAAAAGAATAATATGGTAGGTATTACTTCTATATTAAATAAGAATTATTCATTTAGTTATAAAGTAGTACTTGATAATAATACTTATCTATATAAAGGAGATAGATTAGGTGATAATCTTTCATTTACTTATAATGAAAAAGAGTATTTTCAAAATAATAGTAATACATATATAAAAGAAGAAAATTGGATATCTATAGAGAATCCTATTAAATTTAAGTATTTTTTCAATGAAGCAAATTTAGAAAAAATATTAAATAATTTATATTATGAATCTAATACAACATATGAAAGTGGGAAAATAGTTTATAATTTTTTAATATCTAGTAATAGTTTAAATAGCTTGATTGATAATAATGAAACAGATTATGATGAAATACCTAATAAAGTAGCAATTAGTGTTAATAATGATATAGAAAGTATATCTTTTGATTTAGATAGTTATTGTAAAATAAATAAACTATGTAATAATAGTTTAAAAATTAATATTGATTATGATAATTATAATGGAGTAAAAGAAATTATAAATCCTATAAACTAATAAAAGTAAATACTTGATAGTATTTACTTTTTTCTTGTATAATATATATAGTTTTGGAGAGTGTAATATGAAAAATATTTATGGGCTTACTAAAGAAGATATGGAAGAGTATTTTTTAAGTATTGGATCTAAAAAATTTCATGCGGATCAGTTATTCTCATGGTTATATGAAAAAAGAATAGAATCTTTTAATGAAGTAACTAATATAAAAAAAGAAGATAAAGAAAAAATAGAAAACGACTATTCTATAGACAGATTAAAAATAGTAGATATTCAAAATGATATAGATGTTTCTAAATATTTATTTGAACTTAGTGATAGTGAACACATTGAAGCTGTATTAATGAGACATGATTATGGAAATAGTATATGTATTTCAAGTCAAGTTGGTTGCAATATGGGATGTAAGTTTTGTGAATCAGGCAGACGTAAAAAAGTAAGAAATCTTGAAGTTTATGAAATGGTATTACAAATACTTATGATAGAAAAAATTCTTGGTGAAAGAATTAGTCATGTTGTAGTAATGGGTATAGGAGAACCATTTGATAATTATGAAAATTTAATTAAGTTTTTTAAAATTATAAATGATCCTAAAGGATTAGCAATAGGCGCAAGACATATTACTGTATCTACTTGTGGATTAGTTCCTAAGATATTAGAGTTTAGTGATTTCCCATTACAAATTAATCTTGCTATATCTTTACATGCTCCAAATAATGAACTTAGAGATAAGATAATGCCTATTAATAAAGCATATCCATTAGAAGTGTTAATTCCAGCTATAAAGAAATATCTTAATAAGACTAATAGAAGAGTAACCTTTGAATATATTATGTTAAAAGATATTAATGATACAGAAGAATGTGCTTTGGAATTAGCTAAATTAGTTAAAGGAATAAATTGTTATATTAATTTAATTCCTTATAATGAAACAAATAATTTAGGTTTTCTTCGCTCAAATACTATTCAAATTATGAGATTTTATGATATACTTAAAAAGAATAATATAGGAGTAACTATAAGACGTGAGTTTGGTACTAATATTAGTGCTGCCTGCGGACAACTTAGAAGTAAGAAGGAGGAATTATGAAATCTTTTTATTTAACTGATCCTGGAATGGTTAGGGATCATAATGAAGATAGTGTAATTATTGTAAAAAATGATGAGGGTAGTTACTTAATGGCAATTGCTGATGGAATGGGAGGGCATTCTGCTGGTGAAGTTGCTTCAAGTATTGCTATTAGTTATTTAGGTAAACACTTTAAAGAATCATATAGAAATATGTCTAAAATAGATGCTGTTAACTGGATTAGAGATGCAGTTGATGAAATAAATATATTAATTTTTCAACATGAAAAAACACATCCAGAAAGTAAAGGTATGGGGACTACTTTAGTTTTATCAATACTAACAAAAGATTATTTACTTTTTGGTAATGTAGGAGATTCAAGTGGATTTGTTATGAAGGATAAAAATCTTCATAAAGTAACATATGATCATACTCTAGTTAATTTACTTGTTAGTGCGGGAGAATTAACTAAAGAAGAAGCTAGTGTTCATCCAAAGAAAAATGTACTTATGAAAGCACTGGGGGCTTCAAATGAAGTAGATGTTGATATATTTGATTGTGATATTGATATAAAAGAAATTCTTTTAGCAAGTGATGGACTTACAGGAATGCTTGATAGAGAGGCAATAGAAAAAGTTCTTTTAGGAGAAGGAACTTGTGAAGAGAAAGTTAATAAGCTTATACAAAAAGCAAATAATAGGGGTGGAACAGATAATATTTCGGTTGCTTATTTAGTTCGTGAAGAAGGTGAAGATAAGTGATTACCAAAGGGCAAAAGATCAATGATAGATATGAAGTAATTAGATCTATTGGCGAAGGTGGAATGGCGAATGTTTATTTAGGTCATGATACTATATTAGATCGTAATGTTGCTATTAAAGTATTACGTGGTGATTTAGCAAATGATGAAAAATTTGTAAGACGTTTTCAAAGAGAAGCATTGTCTGCATCAAGTCTTGCACATCCAAATATAGTTGAAATGTATGATGTAGGAGAAGACGATGGAACATATTACATTGTAATGGAATATGTTGATGGGAAAACATTAAAACAATTATTAAAGAAAAGAGGAACATTAACTCTAAGTGAAGCGATAGATATTATGAGTCAGTTAACTGATGGTATGGCTCATGCCCATGATTCTTATATTATACATAGAGATTTAAAACCTCAAAATATTATGATTAAAGATGATGGACAAATTAAAATTACAGATTTTGGTATTGCGATGGCCTTGAATTCTACACAACTAACACAAACTAATTCTGTTATGGGTAGTGTTCACTATTTACCTCCTGAACAGGCTAATGGTAAAGGATGTACTATAAAAAGTGATATATATTCAATGGGTATTATCTTTTATGAATTACTTACAGGAAGTTTGCCATTTAGAGGAGATAATGCAGTTGAAATAGCTTTAAAACATATGAGAGAACCTCTTCCTAGTATAAGAGAGGATAATCCATCTATTCCACAAAGCATTGAAAATATTGTTAAAAAAGCAACAGCTAAGAATCCTAAGAATAGATATGATAGTGCACGTAGTATGCATGAAGATTTATTAACAGCTTTAAATGATGAAAGAATGGATGAAGCTCCATATGAATATAAATATCCAGAAAATGAATATGAAAATAAAAAAATAAAGAAAAGTGAAAAAGATAAAGATAAAGAAGAAGATTTAAAATTAGAAAATATTGGTGAAGATACAACGAAACAAGAAATTACTGGTACTGATGATTTTTCACTAATGGATGAAAAGAAAAATAAAAAACTAATTATTATTCTAGGAATTATATTTATAGTTATTTTATTATTCTTAATAGGATTTTTCTTGTTTATACCTAAGGTAAGTAATAATAGCGCAGTTACTATTCCTAAGTGTGAGAATTTAAAAGTAAGCGCATGTGAAAAGAAATTACAAAAACTAGGTTTTAATGTTAATTCTACTATAGAACTAGTACCTAGTGATAAGATTGATAAAAATAGAGTAGTAAAAACAGAACCAGCTAGTGGTAGAAGTGTTAAAAAAGGAAGTAAAGTAACTATTTATAAATCTAGTGGTGAAGAAACATTTAAATTAGAAGATTATAAAGGACAAAATGCTAATTCAGTTAAAACTTTACTAGAAACTAAATATGAATTAAAAGTAACAATAGAGAAAAAAGAAGTATCTGAAGAAGAAAAAGATAAAGATTATGATGATGATGAAATAATAGGGCAATCATTAGAGGCTGGAAGTAAAGTTAAAAAAGGAGATCAATTAACTTTATATACTCCAGATATTGTTGATAAATTCCCAGATATGGCAGGAGAAGGATGGAGTTTAAGTGATGTTGAAACTTTCTGTAGTAAATATGGTTTAATCTTAGATAAGAGTGAACAAGAAACTACAGCTTATAGTGAAGGTACAGTTATTTCTCAATCTAGAACGGCTGGTACTAAGATAGTTAAAGGTACTACATTAAAAGTAACAATAGCTATTAAACCAAAGGCTAAGCCACAACCTAAGCCAGAAGAAGAAACTAACTCTGAAGAAACAAATTCAACAGAATAAAGGAGATTTATGGAAGGACAAATAGTAAAAATTAGTAGTGATTTATATTTTGTAAGTTATGATAATAATGTTTATCCTTGTAAATGTCGTGGTATATTTAGAAAAGAACATATTACTCCAGTAGTAGGGGATTATGTTCTTTTCAGTAAAGAAAAAAAATTAATTGAAGAAATACTTCCACGAAAAAATATATTTCAAAGACCTAAGGTAAGTAATATAGATCAAGCTTTCCTTATCACAAGTTTAAAATTACCTGACTTTTCATTAAATTTACTAGATAAATTTATTGTACTTATGGAAATAAATCATGTAAAACCAATTATTTGTATTACTAAATGTGATTTAGTAGACAAAGAAGAATTAAAAAGAATAAAAGAGGTCCTTAAATACTATGAAAACTTAAATTATATTGTAGTTTATAATACTGAGTTAGATAAAATAAAAGAATTATTAAAGAATAAAACAAGTGTATTCACAGGCCAAACAGGAGCAGGGAAATCCACTTTATTAAATAAATTAAACCCTAATTGGGATTTAGAAACAGGTGAAGTATCTGTTGCTTTAGGAAGAGGAAAACATACTACTAGAGTAGTAGAATTATTTGAGTTCTTAGGTGGAAAAGTTATGGATACCCCAGGATTTTCTTCTTTAGAATTTAAAGATTATACTAAAGAAGATATTAAGAATTCTTTTATTGAATTTAAAAAATATCCATGTCCTTTTAAAGACTGTTCTCATACAAATGAAAAAGAATGTGTTGTGAAGGAACAAGTTTTTGCTAATAATATATTAGAGAGTAGATATTTAAATTATCTAAACTTTATAGGAGATGATAAAATTGAAAAAAATTAGTGCTTCATTTCTAAGTAGTAAAAATATACCGTTAGATTTAAGTAAATTAAATGAAACAGATACAGATTTTATTCATGTAGATGTAATGGATGGGAAATTTGTTAAGAATAAAACAATGCCATTTAGTGAAATGAAAAATATATATAAATATACATCTAAAAGATTAGAAGTACATTTGATGGTAGAAAATCCATCTAAGTATATCCCATTATATGCAGAACTTAATACAGAATGTATTATATTTCATGTAGAAACAGAAGAAGATATTATAAAAAATTTAGAACTTATTAAAAGTTTTTCTATTAAATGTGGATTAGCCTTAAGCCCAGACACTAAGATAAGTGATTTAATCCCATATTTACCATATTTAGATGAAATACTTGTAATGGGAGTATATCCTGGAGAAGGAGGGCAAGAGTTTATTGATTCCACAGAGAATAGAATAAAAGAAATAAAGGAATTAATAAAGTCTTATAATCTAAATATACTTATTAATGTAGATGGTGGAGTTTGTAGTGAAACTTTATCTAAAGTAAGTGAATCTGATATCCTAACGGCGGGAGCTTTTATTATAAATAGTGATAATTTTCAAGAAAGAATTAATATTTTAAGATAAATATGTTATAATTAAAAAAATAGGAGTTGATAGTGTGAATAATGATCAAAATAATAATGTTAATAATATACCTAATGGTACTGTTAATCCCCAAGATAAGTTTGTAGTGCAACAGCCTACTATTCAACCTACACAAGTACCAATTCAAAATCAACAAAGTACAGTACCACCAGTTGTTAATAATCCACAACAAGATCCTAATAGAATGGTTAATGAGAATTTAAAAAAAGTGGAAATAAATAATTATACACCACCTAGTAAATTTAAAATATTTTTACTAATATTATTCTTTATTATATTAATTGCTTTTGTATTATTTTTACCTGAAATAACAGCATTAGTAAAGAAGTATCAACAAGGTGGAGTAGAGTATGAAAAAGAAGAAGTAATAACTACAGGTAAATTATCTTGTGTATTAGAAACAAATACAAAAGATTTAGATAAAGAATATGATTATACTTTTAGTTTTACTGATAGTAAACTAACAAAAACTAAGTTTATTACTGTTACAAGAGGAGATTCTACAACTGATACAGTGGAATTAGACACTTTAGCTTCAACTTGTGAGAAGTTAAATAAAGAAGTAAAAGATTTAGAAGGAATTACAATAAAATGTGATTATCAAGAAGGAAAATTAGTAGAAAGTGAAACTATTGAATTAGATTTAATTGATGAAGAAAAATTGTCGTCAGCCTTTAGTGAAGCAGGAGGTATCTTGCCGGGGTATACTTATCAACAAGATATTGATGAAATAGAAAAAAATATGAAGGTAGCAGGTTATACTTGTAAGAGAGAAAAATAGATTGAAAACTTCTTATTATGATGTTAGAATACATAATAAGGAGTTTTTATTATGAAAAGATTGTATATAGTATTTAATTCAGTTTTAGTAGTATTAATACTAGGTATATTATTATTACCTAATACAAAAAGTATAGAAACTAAATCTATTACTAAAGTATTAGCTACTAGTATAATAAATTCACAAGATGATGTAGTAGTAAATAGGAATAATACAGTAGATAATATAATAGATGTTTTTAGTAAAGAGTTTAATAATAATATAGTAGAATCTAAATTAGACACAGATGTTTTAGAAACTCTTTATGGTACTATGTCAGGGTATGGATTAGATTGTGTTGGTTGTTCTGGAGTAGTAGGAGCAAGATATGATGCTAAAGGAAATAATTTAAAATATAATGATTCAGTATATGGTGAATGTAGAATAGTTGCGGGAGATAAAAAATTCCCTTATGGGACAATTGTTAGAGTAAAGGATAGTAAAATAGGAACTTTTAATGCTATTATACTTGATCGTGGTAGTGATATTGGAATAGGTAAAAAATATATGTTTGATTTGCTATTTAATACTGAAAAAGAATCATATGATTTTGGACTTTCTAAAAACACAACATTTGAAATATTAAGATATGGATATTAGTATAATATCCTTTTTTATTGATAAGAATTAAATATTATGATACAATACAGTCAACAAAAAGGAGTTATTATGGAAGAAAAGAAAGAAAGAAAAAGTTATAGAGTATCTAAACTAATTATTAATATTATATTTACTATTATTATGATTTGTTTAATTCTTTTTAGTATTGATATGATTAGTATATCTAAATATAATAAAGGACCTTATTTTGCTATTAAAATAAATGAAAATATAGATTACACAGAGTATTATGGAGTTTTTTATAAAGTAATTAAATATAATCAAAAAAATGGTAGAAATGATATGGAAATAGGTAATTGGAAATTAAAACCTACTACTTCAGCTATAGATTTAGAAGATATAGATTTAGCTATAGAATTTCAAAATGATGAAGTAAAAGCATATAAATCATATTATAAAAAATTTGTAAGAATATATTCTTCTATAAAGAAAATTCAAAAAAGAAATAATATTGTAGTATTAGGTTATGATGATGAAGATAATAAATATACATTAGATATTATTTGTGAAATGAATAAAGATGTGAGTAAATATGAAAAAGGTAAAGAAATCATAGTTGTAGGTACAGTATATAATTACAAAGGAAATACTACAAATTCAAGTAAAAAACTATATGTTAAGAATTGTATAGCCGTTCAATAAGAGTATTTATACTCTTTTTTTTATGATATAATTGAAATGTAAACTTTCACGTGCAGCAACTGAAAGTTGGTAAAAATAGTAATTAATTTCATATATACTTATCGTGAAAGGAGAGAAGTCTAATGAAATTTGCAGACAATCTTAAAAGAATTAGAAAATCAAGAAATATATCCCAAGAAGAGTTAGCAGAAAAAGTAGGAGTATCAAGACAAAGCGTATCTAAATGGGAAACAAGTGAAGCATATCCTGAGATGAATAATATGTTAGAACTTTGTAAGATATTTAAATGTAATATAGGTGAACTTGTAAATGACAATATGGTTGACTTAGATTCATTAGATGAAGAGATTAAGATGAGTGTAGTGAAATTCAAAAAAGAAAAACAAAAACAAATGAAAGGTATAAGTAAAGTATTATCATTAGTAGGATTGATTACAGCTATTGTATTAAGAGTAGTAATAGGATTCTTAGTAGTAGGAATGATTCTATTACCAATAGGATTCAATTATATTGATATTGAAGATGGTCATGTAGTATCTAAAGATAAGAAAATAGAAATAGTAGAAGTAGGAAACTCTACTGAAATAAGAGTGGGAAATCATACAGTACTTGCTGACATCAAAGCAAAAGATATTGATAATATTACTCCTGCAATAGATAGATTTGGAGAAATAGGAGTAGTAATATTCTTTGAATTAGGAATGGCTTTTTTAGGAGCATTTATAATAGTATTAATTAAAGCATTAAAACATTTAGAATTATTATTCAAAAATATTAATGAAGGAAAAACTCCATTTACTTTAGATAATGTAGACCATATTAAGAAAATGTCTTACTTAATGATAGCTTGTATTATACTTTCGGAAGTAGGTAGTGTAATACTAAATATACCTTTAAAAAATGAAGTAGATTTAGATATTAATATACTAAGTATTGTTGAAATATTATTCTTATATTCAATGAGTTTAGTATTTGAATATGGACATGAAATTCAATTAGATTCTAAAGGTATTATGTATGATGAAGAAAACTAAAAAGAAGATTTAAAATCTTCTTTTTTTATGCTATAATAAAAGCGTTATAGGAAGGAGTTTTTTCTATGGAAGAAAAACTATCAAGAGAAGAGGTATTACATGTCGCTGATTTAGCTAGAATTTCTTTAACTGAAGAAGAAATTAGTAAATACCAAAAAGAATTAAAAAAACTATTAGATGATGTAGAAAAAATTAATGAAGTTAAAGGGTATGATGATGATACTCTTATTGCTTGTTGGGAAAATAATACTGAATTAAGAAAAGATATCCCTGGGGATATGTTAGATCCTAAGGAAGTAGTTAATAATGCCCCAAGACATAGTGGAAATTATATTGAAGTACCTGTAGTAATTAGTGAAGGGGAGGGTGCTTAATATGTATTTAAATAAAAGTATTAAAGAAATAAATGAATTATTAAAAAATAAAACTATTAAACCAATAGATTTAGTAGAAGAAGCCTTCCAAAATATAGAAAATAATAAAGAATTAAATGCTTACATCACTTTAAATAAAGAAGAAGCTATAGCTAAGGCTAAAGAATTAGAAGAAAAAGAAGTAGATAACATATTATTTGGTCTTCCTATTGCTGTAAAAGATAATATTGTAACAAAAGGATTAAGAACTACTTGTGCATCTCATATATTAAATAATTTTATTCCAATATATAATGCAACTGTAGTAGAAAAAATAAATGAAAAGAACATGATTATCATAGGAAAAACTAATATGGATGAATTTGCTATGGGATCAAGCTCTAGAACCAGTTATTTTGGTGCTCCTAGAAATCCTTGGAATACTGATAAGATTTCAGGAGGATCTTCAGGTGGTAGTGCTACTACTATCGCAGCTAGGGACTTACCATTTGCATTAGGAACTGATACAGGAGGAAGTATCAGACAACCTGCATCATACACTGGTATCGTAGGTATGAAACCAACATATGGTAGAATATCACGTTTTGGATTAGTTGCTTTCGCATCTAGCTTAGATCAAATAGGTCCAATGACTACTAATGTTTATAATAATGCATTATTATTAAATGCATTAGTTGGAAAAGACGAGAAAGACTTAACTTCAGTAAGAAAAGAAGCTGAAGACTTCACAAGATTAATCGGTGAAGATATAAAAGGTATGAAGATTGCTGTACCTAATTACTTTATGAGTGATATCGTAAATGATGAAATACTTAATAAAGTAAAAGAGGTAATAGAAGTATTAAAATCTAATGGAGCAACAGTTGATTATATAGATGTAGATTACTTAGAAAATGCAGTTACTTTATATCAAATTATAGCTATGGGAGAAGCTTCATCAAATCTAGCTAGATTTGATGGTATTAGATATGGATTCTCTTATGAAGAACCTAAAAACATTGAAGAAGTTTACTTGAAAACAAGGGCTTTAGGATTCGGAGAAGAAGTAAAAAGAAGAATCATGGTAGGTAGTTACTTACTAAGTGGAGAAAATGCTAAGATTTATTATAATAAAGCACTTTCTATTAGAGATGATATGAGAAAAGCCTTAAAGAAAGTATTTGAATCATATGATTTAATTATAGGACCAACAACTACAACTACTGCTTATAACTTATCTGATCCTATGGATGATCCATTAAAGTCATTTATGGATGATGTATTAGTAATACCTGTTAATATGGCAGGACTTCCAGGACTTAACTTACCAATAGGTTTTGATAAAAACCATATGCCAATAGGTATGCAAATAATTGGTAATTCTTTTGAAGAAGCTAAGATTTATAAGCTAGCCTCTTACTTAGAAAAAGAATTAAATTTAAGCTTAAATCCTAATGGAGGTGAAGATAATGAGTAATTATATTCCTACAATAGGTGTAGAAGTACACGTAGAATTAAAAACAAATACAAAGATCTTCTCTAATTCCATTAATGGATATGGAGAAATGGCTAATTCACTTACTAATGTAGTAGATTTAGCATATCCAGGTACTTTACCTACATTAAATGAAGAAGTAATTAACTTAGGTATTAAGGCAGCTACTATATTAAACTGTAAGATTAGAAGAGTAATGCATTTTGATAGAAAGAATTATTTCTATCCTGATATATCAAAAAACTATCAAATTACTCAAAATGATACTCCAATAGGATATGATGGTTATGTTGAAATAGAAAAATCTAATGGAGAAAAGAAAAAAGTATATATTGAAGAAATGCATATCGAAGAAGATACATGTAAGAGTGCTCATAGAGGGGATAAAACACTTCTTGACTTCAATAGAGCAGGAGTACCTCTAATAGAAATAGTTACTAAACCATGTATGTCTGATGGAGAAGACGTTAAATTATATCTTGAAAAGTTAAGAGAGTTATTATCTTTTGGAGATATATCTGATTGTAAAATTGAAGAAGGTTCAATGAGAGCGGATGTTAATGTATCACTTCGTAAAAATGAATCTGATCCATTAGGAACAAAAGCAGAAATAAAAAATATTGGTTCTATAACAAATGCTAAATTAGGTGTTGAAAAAGAAATAGAAAGACAAACTAAAATATATGATGAAGGTAAAACTATTAAGCCTCAAACAAGACGTTTTGATGATAAAATTAATGATACAGTTTTAATGCGTGTAAAGGAAACTGGAAATGATTATAGATATTTCCCAGAACCTGATATTCCATTTGTAGTAATCACAGATGAAATGATAGAAAGTGTTATTAAAACAATACCAATGTTACCTGATGAAAGACGTAAAAAATATATTTCTTTAGGTGTATCAATAATTAATACAGAAAAACTTGTAGCTAATAGAAGCTTAAGTGATTATTTTAATACTTTGCTAGATAGTAATATTAATTTTCAAATAGCTAGTAATTTATTATTAGGGGATATTTCAGGATACTTAAATAAAAATGAAAAAGTAATTACTGATACAACTCTAACTTGTGAAAGATTTATAGAATTAGTTAATCTAGTATCTAATAATACATTAACTAGTAAGAATCTAAAAGATATTTTAGATATAGTTTTAGAAAGTAATAAATCTATTAATAATATTATTAGTGAACAAGGTATTGAAAACATTACAGATGACTCTGAAATTAGAAATGTAGTTAAAGAAATTATTTCTAGTAATTTTGATAGTGTTAAGGATTATAAAGCTGGACATGATAGAGCTATTAAATACTTAATGGGGCAAGTAATGAAAGAAACTAAGGGGAAAGCAAATCCTAAAATGGCAATGGATATTTTGATTGAAGAATTAAACTAATTCATTGAAAATAACAAGTATATAGTGTATAATAATTATTATATTAGGATGTGATGATATGAAAGATATAAAGAAATTTGTAAAGAAACATTTAAATATAATTATAGGAGTATTAATTTTAATTTTTGCAGTAATAGCTATTATTATGGTAAAGAACTTTTTCTTCCCAGAAGATTCTAAAGCTATTTATGGTAATAGACTAGAAGGTAGAGATAAAGTTAAGATTACTGAAGATAAACAAAAAGAAATAAAGAATAGTATAGGGGAAATGTCTAAAAAAACAACAGTAAGAATAGCAGGAAGAATTATTTATGTTGATGTAGTTGTAAATGATGATGTTAATCAAGATAAAGCTAGAGAAATAGGTAATAAAGTATTAGAAAAATTATCAGATGATGAAAAAGCCTATTATGATGTACAATTCTTAATAAACAATGATAAAGATAAAGACCATTTTCCAATGGCTGGATATAAACATCATGCCAAAACTGCTATTTCATGGACTAGAAATAGATAATGGGAGATTATATGAAAAAGAAGTTTATAATAATATTACCTATCTTAATTGCTTTAATAGCTTTTGTAGTAGTATATCGTTATTATAATAAGGAAGATAAAACTACAACATTAACTGTATCTGAAAAAAGATGGGTAGAACAAAATAAAGATCAGACTTATGATTTTGAAGTAGTTAATGATTATCCTTTATATGGAACTAATGGAGAAGGAGTAATCTTTGATTTTATAAAAGATTTTGAAGAAAAAATAGGTATTGAATTTAATAAGATACCATATTTAAAAACATCTATTCCAACAACAGATGGTTTTAGAATAAATATTCTAAAAAATGGTGAAAAGTTAACTAAAAAAGATTTATTTTTATTCAATGATAACTATGTAGCTGTTGGTAAAGAATATCAAAGAATTAATCATATTACTGATATGAAAAATATTACTTTTGGAGTATTAGATGATGATTATGATGAAGCAAGTTTTTATCTAAAAAGTGGGACAAATTTATCATATAAGGCATATGATAACATAAGTGATTTATATAAAGCTCTTGATGATGAAGAAATAAATATGGTTATTGTACCTAATATTATGTATTTAGACTATACAATTGAGAAAAATAAGTATTCAGTTAATTATTATTTTACTGAAATTAAAAGACAAATAGTTTTAACATTAAGTGATAATAATAAGGAATTAAATACTATTGTTACTAAGTATTATAATAAGTGGAGACAATTAAATTATGTTAAAGAGTATAATAATGCATATCTTAATTATTACTTAGAAAAAAATAAATTAGATGCTAAAACTAAGGCTAAATTGATATCTAAAAATTATGTTTATGGATATGTTGAAAACTTACCATATGAATCTAAAGTAAATGGTAAAGTAGCTGGTATTGCAGGAGAATATATTGATAGAATATCACGTTTAGCTAATATTAATTTTAAATATAAAAAATATCCAAATAAAAAAGCATTACAAAAAGCTATAGATAAAGGTGAGATTGATGTGTATTTTGATTACTATAATTATAGTAATGATAAATATAGTGCAACTTTATCAACATTTATTGAAGATTATGTAGTTTTAGGATATCAAGAAGATAATCATATAATTAATTCTTTTGAAAGTTTAAAAGATCAAGATATTGCGATGGTAAAAGGAGATTCTTTATATAATTATTTTGCTAATAACTCTAGAGCTAATATCGTAGAATATAATAGTATTGATGAATTAGTAAGACATGCTAAAAATCGTGTAATAGTAGTAGATAGAGAGATTTATACGTATTATCAAAATAGTAAGTTTAAAAATCTAAAATTACTATATAAAGATACTATGATGAATGATTATAAATTCATGGTAAAAAATAATAATTTAGCATTTTATGATTTATTTAATTATATAATTAATACTAATTCATATTATAATTATCGTAATTCTGGAATTGAGAACTTAAAAGCTTCAATTCTAAAAGATTCAACTTTTGAACAAGTATATACAGTAGTATTAATAATTATATTTGCACCAATTATTGTACTTACTATATTTTACTTAATTTTAAAGAAAAAGAAACAAGTTAAAAAAGTAAAAATAGAAGATAGACATAAATATACTGATATGTTAACTTCTTTGAAGAATAGAAACTATTTAAATGCTAAGATGAAAGAATGGGAAGCATGTGAAGTATATCCTCAATCAATAGTTATGGTTGATTTAAATAATGTTAAATATGTTAATGATAATTATGGTCATGAAGAAGGAGATGACTTAATTGTCAAAGCAGCAGGT
>JAEEGL016644178.1_pt1 | contig 28984 bp, 22 predicted proteins | sample 9134231 | NCBI WGS metagenome assembly JAEEGL01 (sample SAMN16246548, study PRJNA631951) | gut metagenome | biome: gut microbiome; feature: rumen; material: fiber-attached | host: Bos | place: Iran: Karaj | collected 2018-10 | reverse complement strand
GACAGAAGCTTCCGAATTCAGCCGGAGCCACAGCTTCCTTTACACGATCAATAAGCTTCATGTCGTCAAATGTTTCCGGCACAAGAACAAGAGGTGCGCCTTTGAACAGCGTGGCTCTTGAGTGTTTTAAGCCGGAATATTTGTTTCCAGCCATAGGATGCGCACCGACAAAAACAAAGCCATGTTTTTTTGCTATCTTAAAGCATTCATCGCACACTACCCGCTTTATTCCGCCAGAATCCATTACAAGCCCGCCTTTGCGGAAATTATTCGCATTTTCTTTTACATAGTCGATAGTTGCCTGCGGGTAAACGCAAATCAGTACTAAATCGCAGTCTTTAAGTTTATCGCTTGTAAGCGTGTCATCAACGAATCCTGCAATTTTTCCCATAAGAATGGCAGAATTGTCTATATCATGGACAAGGACAGTCCATCCAGCTTCTTTGTAAGCCTTTGCAAACGACGCGCCTATAAGACCAAGCCCAACAATGCCGACAGTCACTTAAATCACCTCGCGGATTTTCATAACACGTTTTGCTACATCATCAAACTGTGCCGGAGTAAGAGACTGGGCACCGTCACACAACGCTTTTTGAGGATCATTGTGAACCTCAATCATAATTCCGTCAGAACCGCAAGCCGCGGCGGCCATTGCCATCGGTTTAACCATGCGGGCAATTCCAGTTGCGTGTGACGGGTCTACAATGATTGGAAGATGCGTAAGTTCATGGAGCATTGGAACAGCTGATAAATCAAGAGTATTGCGTGTGTATGTCTCGTAAGTGCGGATTCCGCGCTCGCAAAGAATGACGTTTTCGTTTCCGTTCGCCATAATGTATTCTGCGCTCATAAGAAATTCTTTCATCGTGTTAGCAAGACCGCGTTTAAGAAGAATTGGCTTTTTTAGCTTCCCTAAATCCTTGAGAAGCTCAAAGTTCTGCATATTGCGAGCACCCACCTGAATTAAATCTACGTCAGAAAAAAGTGGAAGATGATCGGAACTCATTATCTCTGTGACAATCGGCATTCCTGTAACTCTTTTTGCCTCAAGTAAAAGCTCAAGTCCTTCTGCCTGAAGTCCCTGGAAATCATACGGAGATGTTCTTGGCTTAAATGCACCGCCTCGAAGAAGTTTCGCACCGGATGCTTTTACTGCTTTTGCAATATCAATAATCTGGTCGCGGTTTTCAACAGAACACGGGCCGGCAATTAGAGCAAAATTTCCGCCTCCAATTTTTACTCCGCTAACATCAACGATTGTGTCGTCTGGATGGAATTTTCTGTTTGCTTTTTTATAAGGTTCTGAAATGCGAGTTACAGACTCAATGATATCAAGACCTTTAAGAAGATCGATATCGACTTTTGTCGTATCGCCGACAAGTCCAAGAACAGTCTTGAACTCACCTTCTGATATGTGGACTTTTAATCCCTGTGATTTGAACCAGTCGATTAAATTGTTAATCTGCTCCTGGCTAACACCTGATTTTACTACTGCTATCATAAAAACACCTCTTTATTTACCAATTGAAACCAAAAAAAAACCGCCCGGAAGTGACCGTGCGGTTTTCTTTACAGTTTACTATTTAGTAACTTATATACCACAAATCACTTCAACCCCTACTGTTCGTAAAGTAATAAAATGAGTAAAAGTAAAATGTGTTATAATAAGCGTTAAATGTCATGAGCCAATTAAAGCACTATTGTTTTTTTGTGTCAATGGGAAAAATGGCACAAAATGAAAAAATGTTCTGATATATAAGAACATATAAGAATGAACACACAGTGTTATTTGTCGAAAACCGCCAGCTCTTGGCGGGCCTTTTTAAGAAAAGGTTCATGAAGCGAAGCAAGATACGAAAATCTTTCGAAATAATCCAAAGGTTTTCCATTTTCGTCTTTTGCGACCGTTTTTGTCTTAACGATATGAATTATCTTGTGGATTTTCTCTCCAAAACACTCTGATATCGCGTCTCGCAAAGGTCTGTCGCCTTCAAAACAAACCTTTACAGAGTACTCGCCATCTTTTATTTTTTGTGCGTAAATCTGATATTTTGCTTTAAGTTCCGAATAAGATGAACAGTTGAAAAAGTCATCTGCATTTTTACTATATTGATCTTTGAAGAGATAAATGTATTCTGAGCCGTACAATTGAGTTGCAAGAGAAACTCGTTTTTTCTTTCGTGTCACAGGATAGATAATGCATTTTGTTATTTTGAATTGAGGTGGAAGACAATCATTTAACTTGTTCATAAATATTTCTGGAGTTGTTTCATATCTTAAAAGACATGAACCGATTTCATCAAAACTTTCTGTTCCAAGCGAAATACATGTAGCCAGTTCCATACGCGGAACAGGATTGAAGCCGTCCGTGAAGATGATTGGAAGTTCCGTACGTAAGAAAGCTTTGTGAATCATTTCCTGCATTGCAAGATGCGGGATAAACTGAGCGCCATCTTTTTTTGTAAAAGAGAAAATAACTCTATATAATAGCGGAATATTGTTTTCACGTATTGGCGCGGTTGTTATACAGCTGTTTATCAAATCTTCAGGCAGTGCATCAAATTGACTTTCTACAGAATCTTTATGAACATGTATATTTTTCTGCACATTGCAGACTCCGCAAGGTGTTTTGCAATGCTCTGAACAGCGGTCTGTAAGCTGCTGGTTCACGGATTTTTCGAATTCTCGTTTAAAAAATACAGGGCTTGCTCCGAGGCTTATATCGTTCCATGGTAAGATTTCGTCATCAGAACGCTCGCGGGTAACTTCGTGCTCAACATCCCAACCAGCTTCAGAAATCGCTTCCTGCCACAAATCTTTTCGCATGTGGTCTTCCCAAGCATCCAAGCGGCAACCCTTTTTGAAAGCAGAATAAAACAGATGGCCCGCCCTGCTGTCACCGCGCGAAATAATACCTTCCACAAACGAAACAAACTCGTCGTGTGTACTGACCTTAAATTTACCGCGCGGAAGCGATTTATGAATAAAAGCCATCTTCTCTTTTGATTCTTCCATCGTCAGCTGCCGTATGCGCTCATATGGAGTATGCGGTTTTGGAATAAATGTTCCAACGTTCACAGAACACTGAATATGCGTTTTTTCTTGTATTTCAAGAAGAAAATCGACAATTTCCTGCTCTTCTGTTTTAGGGTTATCCTGCTTTTTTATGTGACGTTCGTCATTAGCAGGAGGAAGTCCGACCATAAAGTAAAACTTAGCCTTGCTCCAACCCCTCTTTTTTGCTTCCTCAATAATTTCAATGAGTTTATTCGTGTAAACTTCTTTGTTTACAGAAAGCTGCCAGGCTTCGGACGGGGTTTCTATGGCAAAAGTAAGTCCGCTTTTTCGGACTTCCGACAGCTTTTCAAGAAGCGGCAGCGTGAAAGTATTTACCTTTAGAGACGGCAGCTGGAATGAAACATTCGCTCTGGAAAACTTCTTTGTAAGGATATCAAGTAACTTGTCTATACAAGGATAATCGCCTGAAGACAGCGATGTAAGGCTTATTTCCCTAAAACCGCCTTCTCTGACTAAAGCTTCTGCTTCCTGCAAAATAAATTTCGGGTCTTTTGTACGCTGTGGCCTGTAGTAAATACCGGCATGACAAAAGCGGCATCCGTTCGGGCAGCCGCGCATAATTTCAATTACACCATGATTTTGGACTGGTTTTATCGTAGGTACAGGATAAAAGTTCTTTAATGACGCATACTGGCCGAACTGCTTGTCAAAAGCTTTCTCTGCTTTTTTACCCGGTATCCAAACATATTTGTTTTGGGCAAGAAGCTCAAGCAACTCAGCTTTTGACGCGTCTTCTTTCTTTTTAAGAGCGAGTGTCTCGAAAAGCTTAAAGAATTCGTCTTCTGCTTCCCCTATAAAAACAGCGTCTAAAAAGTCTGTGAAAGGTGCCGGATTCGTTACGCCACAGCCGCCTGCAATCAGTATTGGGTGAGTTTCATCTCTGTCTTTTTTCAAAGCCGGTATATGACCTGCTTCAAGTATTGTAAACATTCCTGTAATGCCAAGCTCATAACCGATAGAAAAACCTATACAGTCGGCTTCGTATAGAGGTATTCCTGTTTCCAGTGAAAAAAGCGGGATGTTCCTTTCTCTCAGAAGCTCTTCAAAATCTGTATCGGGTGCAAAAACGCGCTCACAACGTACGTATGGACTTTTATTCAAGCCGTTATAAAGAATATGAACAGCCTGATTGCTCATTCCTATTTCATATAAATCCGGAAAAGCCATTACAAAAGTAAAAGGAACTGAATCATCTTTTACGGTCTGGCCGTATTCTCCGCCTAAATAACGAGAAGGAGCCTGAACATCAAGAAGCGCGTCACCGAATATTTCCAAGGGATTTATATGAGTCATATTATCTCCAAAGCTTGCAGATAGTTAGAATTATCGTACGAAATCAGAAAGCAGTGTTAAAATCGAGCCTTCTATAATTGATACTCATAAGAATACCAATGGAAATCATCGATGTCCACAAATGAGAACCACCGTACGAAAGAAACAGTAAAGGAATACCTGTAATCGGCATTATTCCCATGACCATTCCTACATTGACGATAAAATGATAAAAAAACATGAACATTATACCAGCTGCGATATAATATCCGTAAACGTTCGTGGTATTCTTTATTATAAAAGCAATTCTAAGCAATATTATAAGATACATGGCGAATACTGCGAAACCGCCGACAAAACCCCATTCTTCAGAAAGAATACTGAATATAAAATCGGTGCTTTGCTGCGGTAGATATCTCAAATGGCTTTGGGTTCCTTTAAGGAATCCTTGCCCAAAAAGGTTTCCGGAACCGATAGCAATTTTGGAGTGGATAATATTCCAGCCGGTATCCAAAGGATCTATATCAGGATTTATGAAAATGATAAGACGACGCATCTGATATGTTTTCAGGACTTTTTCCGCAGCAATAGAAAGAAGAAGCGATAGAACAATTATTCCAGAAACATATGCTATCCAGTAAAAATATCGTTTATTAAAAAAGATATTTCCAAGCAGACTTAACAGACAAATCAAGCTAACAGAGGCTATGACAATAAGGCGTAGCTTCATCTCTCGAAGAACAGCAAGAATAGGGATATTCCTTTGCAGAATAAGCTTTTCCCAAGATGGTAATACTGTAAAAAATATTGTCAGAAGGGCTGTCGCAAGAAGTATCACAAGATATCTGACCGGAACTCCTGCGACAAAACACATCGCAATAAAAATTGGAACATAAACGCTGGCAGTTCCTAGATCTGGTTGAAGTAGAATTAACCCCATCGGGCAAGCCAGTATAATACAAAGGAAAATAAAGCGTTTCAGAGGATTCATCTGTTCTGTTTTTTCCAACATTGATGCGAAAAACAGTATAAAAACTACTTTTCCAAGTTCAGAAGGCTGTAATCCTGCACTTCCAAATCCAATCCAAGAACGCGCACCATTTACTTTACGTCCTAAAAAAAGTGTGTATACAAGAACAGCCAGCATGGCGAAGAATATGTATTTCGAGCTTCTTTCAAAACGTCTGTAATCAAACAAAGAAAAAGCGAAAATAAGAACAAGTCCGGTAGAACCAAAAATAATCTGTTTTATATATTCATCAGAAACTAATACACCAGTTGAATCTATTCGGGATGAATATATAAAGAAAACACCAATGGTTATAAGAATTATAGCTGGAATCAGCAAAAGCAAATCAAAATGTTCGAAAAAACGAAATTTCATATTACTCCTGGCGTCCTACCGGTTTTGCTATATTAGTAAAGTGAAGAGCCTTTACAGCCTCATCATAAGTTTGATTCGCGAAAATACCCTGAAATATGATGTTTGAAGCATATGGAGCCCACCATTCCCATGTATTGGCAGCTTCTACAAGTACGACGACAACAACAGCATCTTCAGGATCTCCGTCAAATGGACCATATCCTACGAACCACGAATGCCAGCTTTCGTCGTATCCGCTCACTTCCGCCGTTCCTGTTTTTCCTGCAATCTGAACTACTTTATTTGCAAGAGGATACGTTGCAGAACCATCTGTAACCATATAACGTAGGTTCGTTTTCATTTCTTTCCAGATATTCTCATCAATATCCATTGTATACATTGGTTCAGGTTCTATAGATTGTATAATCTCGTTCGTGACAGGATCTCGTATTTCTTTTAAAAGATGTGGTTTATAAATTACACCTTCATTAACGATCATCGACATCATGTCTGCGACATGAAGTGGTGTTACGAGCGTATCGCTTTGTCCAATTGACATATTCATCGTATCTCCGTCCATCCACTTCTGATGATATCTTCGCTCTTTCCATTGTGCTGTAGGAACGAAACCATCTGTAGATGTAGGAAGATCTATTCCAAGAGGAAGCCCGTAACCGAAATTATTTGCATATTCAGATATACGGTCTACTCCAAGATAGTCACGGCCAATTGTCCAGAAATAAATATTGCATGATTGTGCAAGTGCATTTTTCAAATCCAAAAAACCATGCGTACCTTTTTTATAAATATGGCATCGCCAAGGTCGTCCACCGTAGTCCATTATTCCGGTACACTCGATTTTTTGATCAGCAGGAAAAGTTTTTTCGGTAAGCAATGCGGTAGACATAATAACTTTGAAAGTTGATGCAGGCGGATATGCTGCATTTACCGCTCTGTTAATAAAAGGTTTGTTAGGATTTTCCTTTAATTTTTGAAGTTCTGCTGCGGATTGACGTGTACTGAAAAGGTTTGCATCGAAATATGGATATGAAACCATAGCAAGTACTTCACCGGTACTTGGTTTCAATACAACAGCTGCTCCTATTCGTTCTCCAAGCGCATCTTCTGCCAAGTGTTGTATTCCCGTATCAATAGTAAGAACAAGATTTTTCCCCAATTCTGGCGGCTGTTTTGTTACAGGTGTACTGGAAAGATTTCTTCCTTTAACGTCTACGGTACGATATTCAATACCAGTTTTTCCTTGTAAAAGCTCGTCATATTGGCTTTCAATACCAGTCTTTCCAACAATACTTGTGCTTGTATATCCCTTATTGTAAAGAACTTTAAGTTCATCTTTTGTTATATCACCTACATATCCAATTACATGAGAAAGTGACGTGTTTTCAATATAGTTTCTAAGCGGCTTTGATCGCCATGAAACACCAGGAAGGTCTGTTATGTTTTCGGCAATATTGTTTATTTCATCAAAAGATACGCTTGACTTTATCTCATAAGTCGCGTATTGCTTTCGCTCACTGGCCGGTATTTTATTATCAATATCAAATTTGCTCATTCCAAGATATTGGGCAAGCCGTGATGCCACGCTGTCATATTTACTTCCCGCTTCACCAGGAATAAAGTCTACAGCGAAAGAATCAATGTTGTTTACGATAGGATAATCTGCTTTCCGGTCATAAATCTCACCGCGCTGGGCTGGAAGAATTTTTGTACGCTGCGCAACAAGAGTTGATTGGATTCTGTATCCATCTCCTTCAACTACTTGCATTTTAAAAAGTACCACAAGATATAAAATAAAAGTAACGACAACAATTATTGAAAGTAAAAGGATTTTTTCATTCTTTTTTCCTGTACTTCCTGCTTGGTTTTGTAAATCTGTAGCATGTATTACTTTTACCATTTTTCTTCGCTACCCTTTATTACATTTTTCTAGAAGACTGATTTATTGCTTCTGTCGGATCTTCTGACAGAGATCGGAATTTAGAAAAAACAAAAAATAAAACAGGTGCTAGAAGCCCATTTACAAGACATTCAAGCCATATATTGATATTCAAGAAATCGTATGTATAAACAATATTCGGGAAAAAGAACGAAACAAGTTGTTGTAGCAATGCTTTTAGCAGAGTTGCGCTTACACCAAGAAAAACAGGAACAATGAAACCATTTGTATTCAGCGTCAAAAAGAAAAGGCCTGCTATAAAACCGATTATTGTTCGTAGAAATGCATTCAATCCAAGCGGTGATGCGCTCAAAACATCAAGGAACAGTCCGGAAAAAAAGCCGTTCGTCTCCCCGACTAGCGAACCTCTATGAATTGCAACATAAACTGTGAAAAGAAGAATTAAATCTGGTATTATAGGAAATACAACAATATTAGTTAGAATTGCTGTCTCAAAAAAGAGAAATGAGAAAATAAAAAGAAAGCATGTAAGAAAAGTTTTCATACCGCATCAATCCGTAATAGCAAGATTTTTAAAATCTGCGACAATAACATTCTCTAATCTATTAAAATCGATTACAGGGATAATCTGTAGTTCAAGAGATGTATCGTAATCGAGTGCCGTAATAGATGAAATTGTTCCAATTGGTATATCCTTCATGTAATTATCATTTTCACCGGATGTGAGTATCACATCTCCGTATTGGATTTCATCCATAACACGCTTTTTAATATAGCTCATTGTAAGATAATCACATGTATATCCGTTTCCACTTACAATTCCAATATCGCGGGTAGTTTCAATTTTTGCGGATATATTGCACTGGTAATCATAGATGGGGAGAATCATGCTTGTGTAAGGACCAACTGATATTACTTTACCTACAAGACCTACGTTTCCGTTCTGTATGGCGATTACAGGCATACCTTTGCCAATTCCGTTACGGCTGCCTTTGTTAATCGTTATTCCTGAATAATTTGCATTAGGGTCTCTTGCAATGATTTGTGCTGTACAATAATCATAAGGCAATGTTTCGGTGTAATCTAAAAGCTCTTTTAAACGCTCGTTCTCTTTTCTTATTTCTACATTGTTTCTTTGAAGATATTTATAGTCTTCAAGTTTTTCTGTAAGAAGCTCATAATCTTTCTTAAGCTGGGAAAGCTCCGCAACAGAAGAGAAGAAAGTCGTCACTCCTGAATAAACAGCGTGAACTCCTCTTTGAACCGTAGAAACAATAGCAAATCCGACATCTTTAAAACTTATGACAAAACCACCTGTGGACATAGCGAGAAAAAAACCGCTGACAATTAAATATATCAGGAAGAAAAAGAGAGGAATCTTAATTGTCTTTCTACGTTGTTTTTCTGCCATACTGCACGTCAGTCATTTAAATTATCATAAATACTTCGGTCAGATGACATATCACGGAATAATTCGAACGCTTGTCCTGCACCAATTGCAACACTTTCAAGCGGTTTTTCAGCAAGGAATACTGGAACTCCTGTTTCTTTCTGAATAAGCGCCGGAAGTCCTTTCAAAAGAGAACCTCCACCAGTCATTACAATACCGCGTTCTACAATATCAGCAGCGAGTTCTGGCGGTGTTTTTGCCAGTGTACGTTTAATTTCTTCAACGATTTGTGTTACAGGATCTTTCAACGCTTCACGTACTTCAACAGAATCAATCTCAAGACGGCGAGGAAGACCAGTAATAGCGTCTCCGCCTTTTATTTCCATTTTTTCTGTTTTTATATCCTGAGTTGGCGGACAAGCATTACCAATCTCAATCTTAAGACGTTCTGCTGTCTGTTGCCCGATTATAAGATTATGCACACTTCTTACGTGTTTTATGATTGATTCATCGAATTCATCACCGCCTAGTCTTATTGCGCTCGTTACTACCATACCACCAAGCGAAATAACTGAAACTTCAGTCGTACCACCGCCAATATCGCATACCATATGACCGGCAGGCTCGTGTATAGGAATTTGCGCACCAATTGCCGCAGCAAGGGATTCCTCTATAACCTGAACTTCTTTCGCCCCTGACTTAAGGGCTGCTTCCTGAACGGCTCTTTTTTCTACATCTGTTATACAGCTAGGAATTCCAATTTTCATTCTCATCGATTTGATAAGTTTATGCTTAGGCATAATTTTGGATATGAAATAGCGTATCATCTTTTCGGTGCTGTCAAGATCGGCAATAACACCGTCTGCCATCGGACGTATCGCAAGAATATCACCAGGAGTTTTCCAAAGCATACGCTTTGCTTCAGCACCTACAGCAACGACATTCTTTGTACCTCTTTCAACGGCAACTACAGATGGTTCATTAATAAGAATACCTTTACCACGCACATAGATAAGTGTATTACACGTACCTAAATCTATACCGATATCTGTTGAAAATCTGTCAAGAAACCCCACTTTAATCCCCTTTCTTTTTTATTATATACGCAATGCAACAAAATTATCAACCAAGTTTTTCTAATCAAAATAGCTTTTATTCAAGTTTTGCTTAGCAAAAATAAATCAACCTAATTTTTCTAAGGCCCCTTTGTGATTTCCTTGAATCTTTAAGGCTTTTCTCCATTCAGCCCTTGCTTTAGCCATTTCTCCTTGTTTCTCGTATATTATACCAATTCCGTAGTATGCGTCAGCATTATTTGGATTTTTTTCCAAAATAAATTGGTATTCATTGTAAGCATCTGTATATGATTCTTCGGATACATAGATTTCAGCGAGTAATATTGCGGCCTTTATTTGCAAAGTTTCGTCTGCTGCTCCTGTTTTTATCCGAAACAAATACTGTTTTGCTGTATCTGACTGGTTGTTTTTTATATATTGCTCGGCAATTGCGAATCTTAATTCATCTGTGTCATGTATGAACAACGCTTCAGAAAAAGCTGCAATACTCTCTTCTGGCATAGAAAGCTGTGCGTAGCATAACCCAAGATACTCCGGAATATCATCGGCTGTAATCCCATTTTTTTCAGCTTCAGTCAAATAATACACGGCAAGATCGGAATAATAGTGATAAGCTGACAGAAAATTTCTATGAAAATATGCTTTTCCAAGTACATATTGAACTTGTGGCAAAAGCGAAGGTGGCGCGCTTCTTAACGACATTCTAAGAGCTATAATAGAACTTTCAAGATATGAACGTGCTGATGAAGTATCGCTTTCAGCAAGAGAAAGATAGAAAAGTGCATATCCCCTATATGCCCAGGCTGTTCCATCGGAAGGTGTGGCTGAAATTATTCTTTCAGTTATATCTGCAACAAGTATATAATTCTGATCGTCCCATGCTTCATAAACTTTTGAAAGCGTTGGATAATCAGAATATTTTGTAAGAAGAAAACGAATTGCAAAGAAAAGCACAAACAGAGTCGCGGCTATTATCAAGATTGATATTATAAGCCGTCGTAGTGAGAAATTTTTTCTTTTTACGACAGATGTCTGAAACAACGCTCTGTTTTTCATTTTCCCCACCCATATAAAAACAGAAGCAAAAATAAGCCGGGTTCTGTCACAAGATATCTGCGCAATCGGCAAAAAACTTGCTAAAACCATCTATCCTGTATGCAACTTTCGCTGCATATCCAGCGGACTACCCGTAACGGTGCATCATACAATGCTTTTCGGTGTTCCGTTACTGCTTGTCCTTGCTCCAGATGAGGTTTGCCTTGCAGCTTTTGTTACCAAAAGCCCGGTGAGCTCTTACCTCACCTTTTCACCCTTACCTTTTAAGGCGGTCTATTTTCTGTGGCACTGTCTGTCAGGATTTTCACCTGCCCGGTAATTACCCGGCATCTTTTCCGAAGGAGCCCGGACTTTCCTCATCCATGCAATGAAAACTCAAAGCATGGATACGGTTTTTTTGCCCCTGAATTAATCAAAATCATCAAGATTCTTGATATCATCGCCATCATCACGCTCTGACATTTCAGAATCTTCATCATACTCTCCGTCTTCCTCATCCGCAAAGTCATCGTCAAGATCAGAAAGACTACCTGTATCCTCAAGGTGGAAGTATTCTGTCTCACCTTCTTCAACATCCTGGTAAAAAAGGATACGGCTACAGTATGGGCAGAAAACAATCTTTTCGCCATTATGAACTTCATTAGCGAACTGAGCAGGCAGGATCATATGGCAACCGTCGCAAACATTTCCTTTTACTGCTACTATACCCTTGCCCTGTTTACTCTTAATGATTCTTTCGAATTTGAATATGATATCAGGATCAATATCCTTGTTAAGCTCTGCTTCCTGCTTTTTAAGGTTTTCAAGCTGGTTCTTGTGTTCTTCAATTTCCTGCTCAAGAGAGGCTCTTCCAGAATTAAGCTCGGCTTCCTGACTGTCGATAAGCTGCTCATCCTGCTTGAGACCTTCGTCAAGACCCGTCAGATTCTTTTCTTCTTTTTGAAGTTCCTTACGAATCTGCTGTTCAAGCTGCGTAGCATCATCTATCTCTTTTTGGAGTGCCTCGTATTCGCGGTGCGTTGTAATAGAATCCATACCTTTTTCGCCACGTTCTCTTGCAGCTTCTGCTTCTGCAAGGTCTGTGCGAAGTTTTGCAACTGTCGATTTCACATTTTCATAGATGGCATGCTTTTCGATATATTCTCTTTTGAGTTTAGCAAGAAGCTCTTCCTGAACAGAAAGCTTCTTTGGTGATTCATCTATCTTTTTCTCTAAAGAATACTTTTCAGAAAGAACATCTTGCAATGATTTCAATCTGTCAAATACTTCTGTCATTTCCATGTATACATACCTCTTAAATTATAATAATTCAACGACAAGGAAGAGATGTCAAAACCACCCCTTCCTTTTTTTTATATAACATAATCGACTAAATGTCTATATAATCACGTAATCCGCTCGATCGCCGTGGATGTCGGAGTCTGCGCAGGGCTTTCGCCTCAATCTGACGTATTCGTTCCCTTGTTACATTGAAATACAAACCAACTTCTTCCAATGTAAGGGAATACCCATCCTCAAGACCGAAACGCATTTTAAGGACTTCCTGTTCACGCGGAGGAAGCGTAGAAAGAACCGTCTTAAGTTGCTCCTGTAAAAGCCTATAAGATGTCTGCACTGCAGGATTCTCTACTTCCTTATCCTCGATGAAGTCACCGAGTAAAGAATCTTCTTCCTCGCCGATTGGCGTTTCAAGAGAAATTGGTTCACGCGCTACATTTTTTACTTGCTTTACGCGTGATACTGGCCAACCAAGCTGCTCTGCGACTTCCTCGTCTGTTGGCTCGCGGCCAAGCCTTTGTACAAGCTGGCGAGACTCGCGGACAACCTTGTTAATCTGTTCAATCATGTGTACAGGAACACGGATTGTCCTTGCCTGATCGGAGATACTTCTCGTTATTGCTTGTCTTATCCACCACGTAGCGTATGTAGAAAACTTATATCCTTTACGGTACTCAAACTTCTCTACAGCTTTTATAAGACCAATGTTTCCTTCCTGAATTAAGTCAAAAAGTTGAAGACCACGGTTTGTGTATTTCTTTGCAATAGAGACGACAAGTCGAAGATTAGCGTTTATGAGTTTATTCTTGGCATCTTCCATCATCCTTCTTCCGCGTTGTATTTCACGCGCCATAGAAAGAATTTCGGTGATATCATTCTCGAACTCATATTCCAAACGTCGTAGTTTTCTATCAATTTTTTGAATCTGTGTGTAAATCTCACGAATCTCATCGGCAGGCATACCAAGCTCATTTTCAAGCTTAGTTCTTTCAGACTTAATCGCCATTCGTTTACCTAAACTTCTGAGCGCACTGAAATCTGAGATTCTAAGCTCCTTAGCCTTTCTGTCCTGCTTATGACGATATTCACTGATACGTTTTGTCGCATCGATAAAACGGTCGGAAAAACGCTCAATTTCCTCAGACTGAATATCGATCGTCTGAAGCGTAGGAAGAATTTTTCCGCGTAGTTCAAGAAGAGATTTATCTTCAAAGATGTTCTGTGTCTGATCAGCTTCGTAAAGTTGTTTTTTCAGCTGAATATATTGTTTCATATCGGGCAGTACTTGTTTGAGGACATCGCTGTAACAAGTGCGTAATCTTCTTTTTTCTGCCATCTCTTCGTTTATTTCTTTACGAGGCTTACCAGCCTCATGAGGATCGATTCTGGAGAAAGCCTTTTGTGCGACAGCAAAAAACTCAGGAATCATCATACCCGAATTCTTTATAACATTTTTGATGATATTCTCGCCATTCTCCATTCTTTTTGAAAGGATTACTTCCTGTTCAGCCGTAAGAAGATGTTCTTTTCCTATCTCGCGGAGATAAAGGCGAATAGGATCATCGCCATTAGAGTCTTTTTCGTTGTATACGAGCTGCTTCCGTGAACGTTCGTCCTGTTGCTCATTTGTCTCTTCCTGCTGGATAACATTGTCGTCATCCATTTCCTCTAGCTGCGGATCTTCCTCAATCAACTGGATGTTGTTTTTCTCAAGGAGAATAAGGACCCCATCCATTTTCTCGGAATTGAGGATTTCATCGGGAAGAAGCGAGTTGAGCTCATCCCAAGACAAGATTTTCTTTTCTTTTGCGTATTCAAGCAGTTTAACTATTACTGGATCCAGTTCTTGATCCGTCATTCGTTTGCGTCCTTTAATTGTTTCAATTCGTTGTCGATATTCATTTTCTCTGAAACGAGCGCATCCAGTAAATTCTTATTTTCCAATGTATCAGAAGATGTAGCAGCCTGTCTTATGCGGTTTGTAATCCGCTCTCTTTTTCTGCAAAGACTATTGTATTTTATCAGCCGTATGCTGTCTTTTACGAACTGCTCGGTATTAACAGAATATTCGCCAGATACAACTGCACTTGCAATCAAACTTTTCAAAGTATCATTACTGCAACGTTCCATAATACTTATGGATTCGGATGAATCGTCCCTAAAGCACTCTTCAAGAGAAATAAACAAATCACGAGCTGTGGCATCATCAAAGTCATCAGCTGTAAGGGAATTCCGCATAAGGTTGAAATAACCGGTGTTTGAAATGACAGCCAGGACTGCTCTGACTTCTGCGTTGAGTTTTGAACTTTTCTTAGCAACGCCTTGATCTGGTTGTCTATTTGTTGTCTCGATTTTTTTCAGAACCGAACTGCGGTTTTCAAAATCTGCTTTCACTGCCTCCGGTTTTAACTGATATGTCTGACATAACTGCTCAAGACATGACTCTTTTTGTATATCAGATGGCAGTACGTCTATGTATTCAAAAAACTCCAGAGAAGCTTTTGCTTTGCCTTCTGGTGTACCGATATTATATTCTTCCGACAGCACTGATAACAAAAAATCGCTATCTAATATAGCGTTTTCTATGTGTTTCGTCAAGGTTTCTTTACCAAATTCATTAAGAATTTCTGAAGGGTCCTTACCGCCGGAGAGCTTGACAATCCTGACGCTAAAATCAAGCCGGCGGGTCATCAGTATCGCTTTCCTTGTTGCCTTTATACCAGCTGCGTCATTATCGAAAGAAAGATAAACCGTATCCGCGAATGGTTTTAGTATTTTTAGCTGTTCTTCCGTAAGTGCAGTTCCTAATGGGGCGACGGCCCATGTAAGGTCTGCCTGATGATATGCGATTACGTCCATGTTACCTTCACATATTATAACGGCTTTGTTTTTACGGATTGACTGTTTTGCCAAATGAAAAGCGAAAAGAGTCTCGCCTTTTTTGTATTGAATCAAATCACCGGAGTTAATATATTTCGGGCCGTCGCCCTCCAATATGCGCCCGCTGAACGCTACTACCTTGCCGTTCTTGTCGCAAATCGGGAACATAAGTCTGTTTGAAAAAAACGAAATATCCCTATATTTTTTTGAGAACAACCCAGATTCGTCAAGGAACTCATCGCTGTAACTTTTTGATTTAAGGAATTTTCTTAGCCACTTTCTGTCAGCGGGCGCATAGCCAAGCATGAATTTCTCTGCAATATCGTCCGTAACTCCCCTGTTTTTTAAATAGCCAAGAGCTCTTTCTCCTTCTTTTGTTGAAGTCAAACAATAATGGAAACTACCGGCAACACGAGTATACAAATCTTTGAATAATTCTTTTTTGTTAATGTCAGTATCTTGCGGAACGACAGAACCTTCTTCATACTCAACCTGAACTCCGTACTTTTTAGCTAAAGTAAGGACTGCCTCTGAAAAAGACATTTTCTCCATTTCCATGAGAAAAGAAATTCCAGATCCGCCAGCACCGCAACCAAAACAGTGATACATTTTCCTGTCAGGCACTACATGAAAAGAAGGAGTTTTTTCATTATGAAACGGGCAACATCCCCAGTATTCCGAACCTCGTTTTTCCAGCCGGACATACTCACCGACAAGACTGGCTATATCACATTTTGAGTTGACTTCATCTATTGTAGAACGCAGGAAACGTGCCATCTATCTATTTTTTTACGGAATATGTTCCTACTGTATTATGTTCTTCCAGATTCTCTGAAAAGGCATGTCTACCGGCTTGTTCATCAATCACCCTGAAATATTTATATTTTGTTTTAGCAGGGTTGATAGCGGCATTTAGCGCAATAAGTCCAGGATTCGAGATTGCTCCAGGCGGAAGTCCTTCGTATTTATATGTGTTGTAAGGATTATCTATTTGAGTATCTGCTATTGTCACCACACTTGGATGTGGCTTTCCCAGAATATCTGTAATTATATATACAACTGTCGCACAGGAATAAAGACCCATTGTGTGTCCGTTCTGTTTAGTATTCAGGCGGTTCGTAAATACGCTGGAGATAAGCGGTGCTTCATCTGCGACTCTGTATTCACGTTCAATGATAGAAGCCAACCTTACATAATAAAAGATATCATTTGCTGATTTTTCCGCATATTCAGGAATCGTAGAAAGCTTCGCAAAGAAATTATCTGCCATCATGCAAATGACATTCTCTGGTGCTGATTCTGGGTCAAAATAATATGTATCCGGGAAAAGATATCCCTCAAAACTATTTCCAGGTATTTTATATTTATCAAGAAGTTCTTGATTATAACACATAGATATAAAATCATCAGACGAATCAATTACATCATTTTCTTCCAACATAACAGCCATTTGTCGTAAAGTATAGCCTTCAGGAATACTCAGTGAAATGAATTCCTGCATACCAGATTCGAGGACAGCCATTATTTCAGATATGCTCATTCCACTGTTTATTTTGTAAATACCAGATTTAATGTTTGATTTCTTGAATTTGGCATAATAATAAAATGCGTCCGAAGAAAGTATGAGTCCGTTGTTTTCAAGCTGTCTTCCTATATAGGCTGCCGTACTTCCGGATGGTATTTTTATGTTCATTGAAATAACTTCTGATGCTTCTTTTTGCGCGGGCCCCAGCAATTTATTCACGATGAGCAAACTTGATGCAACTGCGATTATAATCACAGCGATAACAACAATAAGGATTTTATGAAAGACTTTCATTAAAAAAATTCTCCGCTTCGTCTATTGTCATAGCGTCATAAACGCAATTTTGTAAGTTCAGCATAAGATTCTGCAGGCAGCCCGGCAAATCTGCTTCGTTATTCCGCAGAAGAAGCACCAAGGCTCTTAGTTCATCTTCTGTAAAGTCATAGCTGAATATGCTTTCATTCATATCTCGATAGTTTTTCCTTCAGATGCGATATATACGTTCATTTTTGATGTTTTTCCAATATAGTCAAGATACCATTTTGCAGATGACAATATTGAATCTATCTTTTTGTCGCTATATGTCGGATCATGATGGAATAAATACAGATTCTTTACATCTCTGTTGACAGCAAATTCTACAGTACGGTTAAAAGAAGAATGTCCCCAGTTTTCTTTTTCAAATGCTTCTTCAACTGTATACTGCGCATCAAGAACAAGAACATCAGCACCGCGGAAGAATGGAATGTTAGGACTGGAGATAGAAAGGTCTTCTTGTCTTAATTCAGCATCTGTCGCATAAATAAATTTGCAATTTGGTTCTGTAAATGAATATGCGTATGATGCTCCGGGATGATTCATTTTCTGCCATGATATTTCAGTTCCATCTATAATAAATGTTTTTGTTTTTGAGATATCATGGAAATACATTTTTTTTGTACAACTATCCAATGTGACTGGGAAAAACGGAGACTGCATCTGTGCAGCAAGATGCTCTTTTATAGTATCTCCTGGATAATAAAAATGAATTTCTACAGAAGGATTATATATAGGATCAAAAAAAGGAATGCCCTGTATATGATCCCAATGGAAATGAGAAAAAAATATATGTATCGTTTTCGTTTGTGATTTCGCAAGTTTTTTTCCAAGAAGGCGAATTCCAGACCCAGCGTCAAGAATAAACTCTGAACCAGAGGAATTTACAGCTTCAACACATGCTGTATTTCCTCCAACAGTCGAAACCAAGAACTCAGGGAGTCTTTGGACAAAACGTTCTCTTGTGTCAGCATCTTCAAGGTCGGAGGGTGAAAGTCTTTGAACAATGGCATTAATTTTTGATTTAAGTTGTTCCGAATTCAACGGAGTCGGCAAAGAACCTCTTACACCCCAAAATTGTATATACATTTTTGACTCCTACATACCCTACTTTAGCGACATTTTTAATATCCTGATGAAGTTTTCAACATAACACGATATTAAATGACATTTGTGAATAGCAGATTTTTTATGACGACTAAAACTGCATACTATACATATTATACAACCTTATTTAAAAAAAATCATTCTTTAAATCTGACTTTCTTACAGGTATGTTTTTTTCATAAAGAAAATTTGATTCTTCTATTTCTTGTTTCGTATGGATTCTGCCTTTTCCTATCCCTGGGCATTCGGTTGCTTCGCTTTCCCAAGTTTCTTTGTTTTTAATTATGAATGACCAGAATGGGTATGTAGAACATTGAACAGGACGTGCTTTATATACAAGACAACCATTGGGTTTCTGCTGAAAAATGCAATCGTAGTTTTCTTTTTCTTTCAAGCACAGGACTTCACTTCCGTCATAAAAAGGAACAAAACGGCAGTATTTTTCAATGAATTCATCTTTTGAAAGATTTGTCAAATATAATAATCTTTCAAGATCATTCCATGAAAGATAAACGAAACCAGGTTCGTCACAACAACAGTGCGAGCATTGCTGACACTCAAAGTGCAGTCCTTTTTCATAGAATTTTTCTGACATATTTTATCCAAAAAAAAAGGTGTTGATAAAGAATATCAACACCTTTGGGCAGAGAAGGATTCGAACCTTCGAAGGCGGAACCAACAGATTTACAGTCTGCCCCCTTTGACCACTCGGGAACCTGCCCATGTATTCATTACTAAAGCCAACTTAGGGATTCGAACCCTAGACCCCGAGATTACAAATCACGTGCTCTGGCCAGCTGAGCTAAGTTGGCGTAACGAACGAATAGAAATATATACTCATATTACGTTTTAGTCAATAGCCTTTTATTGATTTTCATGCATTTTTTCATTTATTTTTCTGTCGGCTCAATAAGACTTTCGTAAAGCGGGATATATTCGTTCTGAACGACTTGTTTCCATGAATATATAGTATGTACATACTGAGCGGCTGCAGACATCATTTCATCAAAAGCAGAGCTGTCCTCATGTTTTTTTTGCGCAATAGACACGATAAGCTCAGAAAGAGTTTCCGAGTCGTTCGGACTAAAAAGGAAACCTGTTTCTCCGTTTTTTATCTTTTTGAGTCCGCCAGTACCATGTGCAATCGGTATTGTGCCATAAATAGACGCTATGAAATCCTCCAAACCGCACGGCTCAAAAAAACTTGGCAGCACAATAAAATCAGATGCAGCTACGCAAAGCCGCGCAAGCGTTTTTTCATAACCGCGCAAAAAAAGAACTTTACCAGGAAATTGTTCTGTCAACGCAATCTGTTTGTTCTCTAATTCCTGGGCTCCTTGCCCTGTGATAATAAACCTTGAGTATGGACATTGCTTTAAAACCTTTGGAATAGCACCTGCCCATATATCTATACCCTTTTGGTGGACTATTCTGCCATGATACGAAAAATAAACACAATCCGGCTTAGCGTCAATAAAACCGAACTGATCTACACCAGAAGTTATTGAGTGTATACTTTTTTTCATCCTGGAGCCGTGGTCATTTCTTGAGTAATAATCCATAAAAAGATCACGAGATTTATATTTTCCGGTGAAAATGTGTTTTTCGGGAGAGAATGGGAACGGAAGCATCGATATGGCTGTGTTTTCCGGATTGTATTTTTCGTAGTCGATTCCGTTTGTTATTCCTGTGATTTTTATTTTTTTATTGTAAAAAAGCTTTGAAAGCCCATCCGTATTTGCATTCTCCGGGTCCATAAGCTCATCGGCGTACCACGGAGAAACTGTCGTCAAGTATGAATAGAAGCCTGCAAGCAAGTACGGCTCAATAAAATCTCCACGCCTGCCTTTTTCAAGAACTTTAACAGGAAGATCCGTATAATTCACGGCTTCTTTCAACGAAGGAAATTCGTGATGGTAAGCGGGACCTGCATTGTGAATTGTTACTACGAAACGGGTGTTTCCTGCCAGCTCCTCGTATTGCGGAAGTTCTGATGCAAATACTGGAATAAGCGCAGTTGTGGCATCGTGACAGTGAATTATATCAGGGAATTCCGAAAAATGGACGGCGTAATCAAGCACCGCTTTTTGAAAAAGAGTCTCCAGAAGAGGTGCGTCAATGTGGCCTTGTCCGCGTATATGCGACGGTGTTATCCGTTCCTCAAGTTCCGTATACGTATAGATATTCATCTTCTCTATAAAATGCGATGAAATGATGAATATCACTTTGATTTTGTCACAGTACGCACGACCGTAGGAAACTTTATATTCGGTTCCGGCTACTGTTATGTATGACGTATAATCAGAAACTATGTCAAAATCTTTAATTGAGGCTAAGTTCGTACATCCGTATAGTGGAATAAAAAGCGTAACTTCATTCTCATCTTCAACAAGTTGTTCTGAAAGCGAACATACAACATTCTTAACACCGCCGGCTTCGGCAATTCCGGCATACTCTCTGCTTATCTGCCATACATTAAGTTTTCGCAATTTGACTGACATTCCCTAAATAAAGATTTAGTAATTTATTTTCATTTAATTACGAGCGATTTATCTATACCAAGGATTGTATATCCCGACATTTTGTGCCAGGTAATGATATTTTCACTCTTTCTAATCATAAGGCTGTTTTATTTATTATGTCAAATGAAAATTGCACTGAGTTATTCTTATTTTAGATAGGAAACTGCAAGAATTGTATGGATGCTGCCCCCGTAAGAAATATGACAGAAATAGTTGCAGAAAGAATATAAAAGAAAATATAAAGAAAAAGCTTTATCTTCCTTGTTTTAATTACTGCATAAAACATAAGGAAGAATGAATATACGATAAAAATTAAACAACCTATAGCTGTACATTCAATACTTAAAGAAATAAACCCCAGAGTATTGTCCTGATATCCTTTCAGATTTCCGATAAAAAAGAAAATACCGAGGAATACCATCATCAGCGTAAGAAAAAGGATAATGCGGTTCGACATTCCGAACATAAAAACTCCTACTCGGCTAAAAAGCATTTTAGAGCCAAGTGAAAAAACTATTTAAATACAAGAAAATAAGTAAAATGTTCAGAAACTAACAAAGTTTGCCTGACACATATACTATATCACATAAACGATTGTGGTAAAAGATTTTTGTAAGTCCAACTGCTTATCTCAATAAAATAGTCTGGATATGAAGTTTCTTTATCTGTTTTGAATTGTGTATAAAAACGAGTATCGGGCTCGGAAACTTCTCCGGTGGAGAACACAGCGACGGAAGCACTTTGCATTTTTTGATTTGTCATCTGAATGCTAAGTATTTGATTGATTCCAAGGGACACAACATCATCCAAAGAGACTATGGAAGATCCTTTAACTGAAAGCAATGTATGAATATATTCTGAATATTCGCTGGAGCCGTTCTCATAAAGTTTGACAGTTCGTGATTTATTATTCTTATCAAATTGAGTTACAGAAACGCTCATGGCATCACTTTCTTTTTCAATTTTCCAATTTAATAATTCAGTTGGTAATACGGATAAATCAGCCCACAAATCGATATTTTGAGAAAGATATGGTGAAAAAACATTATCAATCCGGTAAACAGATGCATTTTTGCCGTTTCTGACATAAACACCAGAATAATCAGCCGTACTTTTACCGAAAAAAAGATCCGAACGAAGCGTATCGTTTCCGCCAGAGCTTTCATAAAACGAAATTTGCACAGCTTCCTGATCAGTAAGCTCAAATTGTTTCCATGATGATATATCATCTGAAAGAAGAATAAAATCTTGGGTTTTGCAAGATGAAACTAAGAATTTTTGCAAAACTGAAGTGTCAGCTTTAAAAAGAACTCCGTTTACGTTCCCCTGCCAATATTCATTTCCATCTGTATTTTTTTTCGTGAAAACGAGCGTCGGTATCACGTAGCCTTGATATTCATTATCAGCATGATTGTCATTTTCGTTCAGAGGGAACTTAATCATTATTTTGTTAATGGTATTTTTATATTTTTGATTTAAAAGTGCGCTTTGTATCGTCTTACCTGAATAATCCGTATTGTTTTTAGCAGAGCCTATAATCAAAATAACTAATAATACTATACAATATGATAAAATACCAACATACAACCATTTTCGTCTCATGATTTTTTATTCCCGCTTTTATAAATTTTGATTTTTCTTATCACTGATTTCCTTCTGATTAAGTCTACAAAAACATACATGCTCAGAATTAAAACCGGAATAATGATAAAACACAGAGCCTTGATAAGATTGGTTTTATGAGCGAAATCTGATTCCGTCGTAATTTTATACGGGGCTGTATTAATGTTACCTTTGTTTTTTATTGGAATTAGCTCTTCATTGTTGTTCAACCATAAAACTGATGATAAAAGAAAATCCAGGTTTTGATACAGGCTGTTAGAATTTTCAATCATTGTTGAAATGAAATACTGATCACCGGCAACTACAAGCCGCACTTGAGGACTTTCGCGCATATCATAACAACCGTTGACCTCTCCCTCTATTGAAGCTGCGAGGACATATTTACCTTTTGATTTTTTGTCGGGTTCTAAATATGAAACAAGAAATGGATCTGTAATGTATTCTCCGTCTGTATCATCTGGATAAGAAAGCCAAGCGTTTTCCGAGGTTTCTAAAAGCGGAGTTACTTTGAGTTCTTTATGCTGGGCAAAATAAAGCGAACTTGCCCAATAAAAAACCGGCATTTGTAATTGATCAAGAATTTCATTAGAAGTTACTGTTGTATTTATCCAATACGGATAATCTATGTATTTTGCGTCTCCGCCGGAAGAACTGTACATTCGTATTCTGTAACATGAACTGTTATCGACGCAGATGCCGCTGTCTGTGCCTATTCCCCAATAGTCAAGCATTTCGATTATAGAGTCAGCTCCAGCATGTTGAGACTCCCATGATCCCTGTATATCCGTAACGTTAGGAGAAACTGCAAAAAAAACGTTTCCACCTTTCATAACCCAGTTTTCTATTGCAGCGGCATCTGAAGGTTTTGCCTCCACGGATCCTATCACGAGCAGCACGGTATTATCTATGCTTTTCTTCTCGTAAAGCTCGTCTGTAGTGATTTCATTGCAAATAAAACCGGATGATTGAAGCCATGGTTTCAAATATGGATAGTATTCATCTGAAGAAAGATTGTTTCCTGTATATAATAACACCGTGTTTACGATTCCAGTGGTCAGTGCGCGGATTCTTATAAGCAAATCGTATTCTAATGAAGCTGTTGAAAGAAGAAATGGTATTGTGGCGGCATTTGAGCCATACTCTATCAATACTGAAGAATATACGCTTACGTAAGATGTTTTGTTTTCTTCTGATGTTTGTAACTGTTGGCTTATTATTCCAAGTTCCTCTAGTCTGTCTTTTGATTCAAGCTCGGCAGGGTTTACTGTCAGTACAGAAATATTCTTGTTCTCTGCTGAAAGTGTGTTAAGATAATCCTTAACATCGCGTACTTGTGGATATAACGTTTCTAGTTCCGGTGAAAGATAATATGTTATCGTAAGTGGTGCTATTGCTGATTTTACAGTTTCTTTTCCTGTTTCAGAAAGTGAAAATTGTTTTTCTTTTGTTGTATCTATTCTTATATAAAACAGCGAAGAAACAGCCAGAGTAAGGATTCCCGCGCATAGTACCAAAAAGTTGTAAAATACAAGTCTTTTTTTCTTTGTTGATTCAGTTTTTATTAATGAAAGCCATGTAAAAACTATAGTCAGGGTTATAAAGAAAAAAATATCTTTTGTATCGATAATTCCTTTCACAGCGGCATCTGTGTGCCATGCAACGGAAAGAACCGTTAGTATCGATGAAATAAAGCCTGGAAGCTTTACATACTGCGGAAGAAGATGACATACGGAAATGAGAAATAGCACAAAAACCGAAACAAAAAAAGAAACTATACTGTTTTTGAAATTGGCTGCAATGAAACAACAAAAGCTACAAATCGAAGCTCCGAAAAGCATCATGCACAAATAGCCAGTCAATACTTTAGAAATATCAACATCACCGAATTCATTTAGAATAATTACTGACGGTATAGTAAGTCCAAGAAAAACAGTATAAACAATGAAAGACGCAATTATGCGCGAACAAACAGCGCATAAAAACGAAACGGGCAAACAGTCATTGTCAATTAGTTTTCTATTCTGAACTACCATTGCAATAGCTGGAATTATTAGTACTGAAACATATGGGATTATATTGAAAAAATGACGTATCTCCACAGAACTGGTATCAATATTGAAAAATCCCCTGAGCTGGAAAAAAGCGAAATTTATACTCAGGACAAATATTGCTCCAGATATGTATGTTATGGGTTGGATGAAAAGTTTGAAAAGGTTTGCTTTTATAGCGGAATATAAAACTGAACCTAAAAATCGTTTCTTCATTTACTATAATCCTATTTTTGCACTTTTTTCGCGGACGTAAGGTTTATAAACGCTTCTTCTAAACTGTTCGATCCTGATTTTTTGCAAATGTTTTCGGAAGTTCCGTCAGCGATTTTTTCACCATTATGCAAAAATATAATTTTATCACAAATTGTCTCGGCTTCAGGCATAAAATGTGTTGAAAGCAGTATAGTCTTTGTTTTTCTTGCTTCCCGGATAATGTTCCTTGTTTCAGCCATTTGAAGCGGATCCAGACCCGAAATTGGTTCGTCAAGAACCAGAACGGAAGGGTCATGTACGAAAGCTTGTGCAAATGAGAGCCGCTGCCTGTACCCTTTTGAAAGAGCAGATATTTTTTTGTTCAGTACAGTTTCAAGTGAGAACAATTCAATAACTTTGGAAAGTTGTTCAGATTTCGCCTTTTTTCCTTTAAAAACCGCTGCACCTGACATTTCTCGAATATCTGCGCATTCATTCAAGAATTCCATTACATAATAGTTTTCCGGGAACACCGCATTCTCACTTACATATCCGATGTTTTCCTGGATTTCTACATGTTTTTCTTCAACAGAAAGACCGTTGACATAAACAGTTCCTTCTGTCGGATAATGAAGTCCGCATATCGCCTTAAGAATCGTCGTTTTGCCAGCCCCATTCTCTCCAATTAAGCCGGTAATCATTTTATCGGAACAGACAAAGCTTACATCGTTTACAGCCGTATTGTTCCCATATTTTTTCGTGAACGATTTTAGCTCTATCATAGTATATTAATCCAAATACGGTATATCGAAACTCATCCTGTCACGCGAAAGAACTGTTTCCGGAAAAATCTCTTTTGCTTCCGAAAGAATACCATTAAGCTCAAAATCAGAATAGCGTGGACTGTAGTGAATCAATGCCATTTTCCCAACTCCGGCATCTTTTGCAATTCTTGCAGCTTGTTTCGCGGTCATGTGCTTTTTTTCTGCTGCCTGATCCGCATATTCTTCCGTAAACATTCCTTCGCAGAACAGAAGATCAGAACCTTTCACCTCATCTGCGATTGAAGGCAAATATAAAGTATCGGTCACATAGCTCACTTTCCTGCCAGAACGATTTTTTCCCATGACTTCTTCCGGTTTAACAAGTTTTCCTTCATTTGTCATAACAGATTCGCCATGTTGAAGTTTTGACCAAAGCGGGCCACACGGAACACCTAATTCTTTAGCTTTTTCAGGGTTGAACTCGCCCGGACGCTCTAATTCTTCTAATGTATAGCCGACACACGTTTTTGTATGTTTTAAAGGGAATGCCCTGACATAAAAATCTTCACCAGAATATACAACCCCTGGCTCTGTAATTTCTTTTACTACAATCGGATAATTAATATACATGTCTAGAACTTTACGGCTCGTTTCAATATATTCTGCAATCTTTGGTGGACCTATTATGTACAGTGGTTCTGTTCTGTCTACTTGTGAAGAAAGCATAAGTATTCCAGGAAGGCCTGTAACATGGTCTGCATGTGTATGACTTACGAATATAGCGTTAATTTTTTTCCATTTTAAATTCAAACGACGCAATGAAACTTGGGTACCTTCTCCACCGTCAAAAAGAAAAAGATCTCCTTCGCGCCTTAGTAGAACTGACGTAAGATGTCTGTATGGCAGAGGCATCATTCCTCCGCATCCTAACACAAAAGCTTCTAGATTCATAATGAGTCACTATATCATTAATTGTTTTGTTTAGGAATACCCATAAGTAACAGACAATTCTTGACAATGAGGGTTATTATTTGTAGTATCGAATTATGAGTTATTCTTTGTTAATAATCGACCCTCAGAACGATTTTTGTTCACCGGATGGTACACTTTACGTTCCCGGTGCAGAAGATGATTGTTCCCATCTTGCATCATTTATTGATGTAAATTCAGAGAAGATAGAAACAATTCATATCACACTTGATTGCCATCCAAATTATCATATAGCACATCCGTATTTTTGGGTTGACAATAGTACAGGCAAAAATCCTGTGCCTTTTACAATTATTACATACAAAGATTTTCTCGAAAAAAAATTCTCTCCTGTAGATACCTCTCTTCGTAGACAAGTTGAGAATTATCTTCTTTCGCTTGAAAACAGAGGAAAATATAATCTCACTGTATGGCCGCCTCACTGTCTTACGGCGACATGGGGATTCTGTGTCGAGGATAATATCTGGAATGCTGTTCATAAATGGGAACTTAAGCATGTTGGCAAGAACATCGACTTTATAAAAAAAGCAGCCAATCCGCTTACAGAACATTACAGCGCTATTCAAGCCGAGGTTCCAGACCCTTCAGATCCTTCTACTCGCACAAATTTCGTGCTCATCGACAAACTTAAGGAAGCTGATAAAATAATTGTTGCCGGAGAAGCTTTATCTCATTGTGTTGCAAATACTTTACGCGATTTAACAGTATACATACCTGCATATAAGATTACTGTTCTTGTTGATTGTACTTCATGCGTATCTGGATTTGAAGATGAGGGAAAACAGTTTATGGAAGAATTCCAGTCAAAAGGAATGCAGTTCGAAAAATCACTTAATTTCAACTGGATATAAACCATATTATATATTTTATACGAAAAAGGCGCACTTCAATATGCGCCTTTTTTTTGTGTATCTTACCGATGTTTTAGCAGTTTTCTGATTTTCTTAAAGTAAAAAGCTCGAAGTTTTTCAAGCAATATGTAAAATGCGTAAAACGCTGGTTTTACAGGCATATCTAAACTTCCTGCCCTATGAACAACGGTGCCGCCGAATCCAGTTTTAAAACGATACAGTCCGTGCATAGGATGATTCTCGTCATCCGTCGGCGGTATTCCGTAAAAGTCGTAAACTTTTGAGCCGAACTTTTTAGCATCCTGAATTGCTGTCCACTGCAAAAGATATGCTGGCATAAGATTTCGCTTATTGTCAGACGAAGCACCGTAAAGGTACACCGCTTCTGTGTTTGTAAAAAGCGTTATTATACCAGCAAGGGTTTCGCCTTCATGTTCTGCTATATAAAGCGTTGTTTTTACGTGACTTCCATCCGCAGAAAGCTCCAAAAGGCTTTTGTAGTAGTCTTTGCCGTGCACGGCGATTCTGTCACGAGCGGCTGTTTCCATAAAAACTTTGTAAAAACTGTCGATGCTTTCGGCACCCGCCGCCCTTACGGTAACGCCTTTTTTCTCGGCAAGCCGAATATTATAACGCCACTTAGGTTTCATTTCAGAAAGAAGTTCTTCTTCTGTTTTGTCGAGTTGTAAAAGAACTGTATCAGGCGGCTGGATATCTGTTGGTGATTTTTTTAAAAGAACTTTCTCATCAGTGTCTGTTTTTTTATACATCCTAAGATATTCTGTTCTTTCTTCGTTTGTAAAAAACTCTATTGGCGGATCAAAACGGATACAAAAAACTGTCGGTGGAAGTAGTTTTTTCAGTTCTCGTGCTGTATCTTGGAGTAAAAACAGATATTCAGCTGAATTGTATGGAAACTGATTACTATTTTTATCCGAAACTGCCGCGCAGTTTAAGTTTTGTTTATACTGTGCGGATTCTGAAAGCTCAATACCTAATGGTATATATGCTATAGAAATAAAGGTTTTTAGTTTTCTAACGAGAACTGTTATATTAAAGTTTATAATTGAATTATCAGCTTTGGTTGCCGTTCCCTCAAAAAAGTACGGTGTCCAGTCATGCATGGCTTTGAATGAAGCCCAGAACCTTGTCTGTAGAAAATGATAAGGTGTTGCGATTTGTTTTGTTATTGGGGAAATTTTTATAGAGTACATAATGCAGTCGCATCATTCCTTGTTGTTTTATACGATTGGTCAAGGCACGCTCGCTTTGTTGCTCGCTTAAAGCCTTGACTCAATCTTGCTAATGACTAAAAGAAATTTTCCGTCATTTATACGATTGGTCAAGGTACACTCGCCTATGGCTCGTTCAAGACCTTGACTCAATCGTTTTGACGGTTGAAATGCATTTTCAACCGTCAATGAACTTCGCCGTTTTCTGTGAAAGTCGTTGTTACTGTCTTTTCTGCAGCAACGAATGCTTTTCCGTGTACTCCGACTGTCTTATCTTTTACAGATATAACGCAATCAAAGAACGTATCAGCATCAATTTCTGCCGGTTTTACGAAAGCTGGATCAGCTCCTTCAAGCACAACCGGAGTACCCGGCTCTGCCCACGGACATTCAAGAACTTCGACTTTCTCTTTACCGTCGAGCATATAATCTGCTGCAAGAAGCATACCGCGGCTTTCAATGCCACGAAGTTTTCTTGCCTTAAGATTATCAGCTATGATG